>JGI20214J51088_10002411_pt1 | contig 12405 bp, 9 predicted proteins | sample WetSurMetagenome_FD_51088 | JGI IMG/M metagenome (IMG submission 51088)
CCCGAGACTCCGCAAATGACTCTTTCCTTGCCGATTCGCTGTTGCAGGTCTTGGATGGTTCTTTCCACGAAAGAGCTCATGGTCCACAGCGGCCCACACCCGCAGATCCTGAACAGGAAGTTCTTGAGAATGCGCATCCCCTTCGGTGTGTGGGCCACTTCCGGATGGAACTGGACTCCGAAGAACTTGCGGGAAGGGTCTGCCATAGCGGCGACAGGACTGTTCTTGCTGCTGGCCAGCGGCTTAAAGCCCTCGGGCATCTTCTCGATGCGGTCGCCGTGGCTCATCCACACCATCTCCTCCTTGCCTCTGCTGAAACTGTGGAAGAGACTGCGCAGGTCCTTGATCCTGATCCCCGCGTTCCCGTATTCCCTCTCCTCTGCCTTTGCGACCACACCGCCCAGCACATGAGTGAGGTACTGCATGCCATAGCAGATTCCGAGCACCGGTACGTTCAGATCGAGAATACGGGGATCCGCAATAGGTGCGGCCTTATCGTAGATGCTGGAGGGGCCTCCGGACAGAATAATCCCCTTAGGGCTGAAGGCCCGGATCTTGGCAAGACTCAGGTTGAAAGGATGGATCTCGCAGTAAACCTGCGCCTCGCGCACCCTTCGCGCAATGAGCTGGGTGTACTGAGATCCGAAATCAAGAATCAAAATTTTCTGTGAATAGATGTCCTTATTCATCGTTACACTCACCATGAAATCCGGCCTGCCAAAATACGCATTGCGCCGCTTCGTTATTCGATGCTCCTGGCTTCACGAAAAGCCTGAAACCGCTCTTTTCTGTCATTCCGGCGGAAGTCCCTCGACAGGCTCGGGACCCTGAGCTTGCCGAACGGGCCGGAATCCAGTGTTCTGAATCATTCCCACTTCACTGGACCCCGGCTTTCGCCGGGGTGACGAGTTCTTATGGGTTCATGAATGCTCAATGCCCAATGATCCGCTCTACTCAACCCGGTAGTTGGGAGCTTCCTTGATGATGATCACGTCGTGCACGTGACTTTCCCTGAGCCCTGCCGCCGTGATCTGCATGAAATTCGGTTTGGTTTGGAGCTCCTGGATGTTGGTGCTGCCGAGATAGCCCATCCCCGCCCTGAGACCGCCCACCAACTGATACACGGTTTCCGCAAGCGGGCCCCGGTAGGGAACCCGGCCCACAATGCCCTCAGGCACCAGCTTCTTCTCGGATTCCACGTCATTCTGGAAGTAGCGGTCCTTGCTGCCTTCTTTCATGGCCTCGATGGACCCCATGCCCCGATAAACCTTGTAGGTGCGGCCTTGAAACAGAATGGTCTCCCCCGGGCTCTCCTCGGTCCCTGCAAAGAGGCTTCCGATCATCACCGAGTCCGCCCCCCCGGCAAGAGCTTTGGTGACGTCGCCGGAGTATTTAATTCCTCCGTCGGCGACGATGGGGATACCCCATTTTCTCGCCTCTTCGGCGCACTCCATAATCGCCGTCATTTGGGGGACGCCGATGCCCGCCACCACGCGGGTGGTGCAGATGGAGCCCGGACCGACTCCCACTTTCACGGCGTCGGCACCGGCCTCGGCAAGGCTCCTCGCGCCCTCAGCGGTCGCCACGTTTCCGGCCACGACTTCCAGGCGCGAAAATTTCTTTTTCAAGGTTTTAACAGCCTGGAGGACCCCCTCCGAGTGGCCGTGGGCCGTGTCCACGACCACGACATCCACATTGGCAACGATCAACCGCTCCGCCCGCTCTTCCATGTCGGCGCCTACGCCCAACGCCGCCCCGACTCTCAAACGGCCCAGCTCATCCTTGCAGGCATAGGGATATTTCTTGATCTTCTCGATGTCCTTGATCGTGATCAAGCCTACGAGCTTTCCTTCGTCGTCCACCACGAGCAACTTCTCTATNCTCCNCTCGTGCAGAATGGCCTTGGACTCCTCAAGGGTGATCCCCGGTCTTGCCGTGGCCAGGTTATCCTTGGTCATCACGGCCTCCACCGTCTGGTCCAGGTTGGTTTCAAACCTCAGGTCCCTGTTGGTGATGATGCCCACCAGCTTGCCCTTCTTGACGACCGGGACGCCGGAGATCCTGTACTTGCTCATGATCTCCAGCACCTCATAGAGTTTCCGGCCCGGTTCAATGGAGATGGGATCCACGATCATCCCGCTCTCTGATTTCTTGACCTTCTCCACCTCCAGAGCCTGACGTTCGATGCTCATGTTTTTGTGAACAAACCCGATACCCCCGTGCCGCGCCATGGTGATGGCTGTGGCGGATTCCGTGACCGTGTCCATCGCGGCACTGACAATGGGGACACTCAGCTGGATGTTCCTCGACAACCTGCTTCTGACATCCACCTCCCCAGGAAGGACGGCCGAATGGCCTGGAATCAGAAGAAGGTCATCAAATGTGAATCCCATTTTGAACTGTCTTTGTTCCATTACAACCTCCGCTCCATAAACGACTCATTCTGAGGTGACTAACTTTCAGTGAATTGAACATCGAATGTCGAACGCCGAATTTAAAATCCCCCTCCTCTCCCCCTTTATAAAGGGGGAAGCCCTTTTGGTACTTGCTTTACCCCTCTTTCGTAAAGAGGGGCGAGGGGAGATTTGTTTTATCGAGACACACCCAGTATGTCCAGAAGCGCCCCTTCCAACAGATCGGTTAGACTGACTATCATTTCAGAGGAATGAAAAAAATTCAAGATTTCCCTGACCACCAGAGATCCAGCAAGGATCACGTCTGCTCTGCCTTGATCCAAACCCGGCAAAGCGGCCCTCTCAGCAACCGGCAGACGCCCCATCCGATTCAGAAGTTCTTCCAGTTGCCGAGCATGGAGGAGGAGACCATTCATCCTCTCGGGGCTGACCGCCTGCACATCCATCCCGTGCGCCATCGCTGCAAGGGTCGTAACCGTGCCTCCCGTGCCCACCAACGGACAGCTCCAGGCCTCATCAGAAAAAGCCTTCTCAAGAAGTCCTCTTGTTTCCTTCCGGAGGCTCTCAATCTCTCCTGATTCCGGCGGATCAGTGACCAGGTGCCTCTGGGTCATAATCATCGCTCCCAGAGGCAAAGACAACGCGATAGTATCGCCTCGATCCCTCACCAACAGGAACTCCGTCGTCCCTCCACCCAGATCAAAGGCGATGAAAGGCCGGCCCCCAAGGTCAAGGGCATGTTGGATTCCCAAACCGCTCAGCCGGGCCTCTTCCTCTCCGGAAAGGACCTCCACCCGAATTCCGGTTTTCTCCCGCACGAGACCCAGGAAGAGATTCCGGTTCTCCGCCGCCCGCACCACCCCTGTGGCGACAGCCCTGATTCGCTTTGCTTCATGTTTTTCAATGTCCGATTTAAACTCTTCCAGAGCCTTTAAGGCTCGCCGTATCCCGGCCTGCTTGAGAGTCCCTCTTTCGGGCGACTCGAAATCCTGCGCAAGGCGGATATAGGCCCGCTTCCTCAAAAGGCTCCTGAGACGCCCCGCTTCCCAACGGGCAATGAGAAGTCTCGCCGTGTGACTCCCCAAGTCTATGGATACGAGAATATCTGATGACCGCTCAGGTGTCATACCATGGGCGCCTGGCGCTGTCCTCTGTTTCCTGATTTTCGGGGAACCGTATCAGAGGGACGAGCCTTTTTCAAGACCCAAATGGGTGAGAACGCTCTTGATCCGGGCCTCGAGATTGATGACGAAGGCCGGCTCAGGTTGCTTGGGGATGGGGAGCGGATCGTACTCGGTTTCCTTTATCTTCTGCAGAACGCGTCCCAAGTCTCCTTTTTCTTTGAGCCAGCACTCCTGCACCATGGCCTTGAACTCAAGCGCGGTCTGAAGGGATCTCTGAAAGAACGCTTCCACATCCTCGTCCAGGTAAACGTAACGATGCCCCTGGCAAAGGATCTGTGCGTCAAGAGAGGCAAGCCGTTTCAGAGAACTCAGGTACACTCCGAAATCCGCAAGACCGTCCGATGAAATATACCCTGAGCTTAGCGCACAGCCGGCTGCTTCCGAAGCGACCAGAATCTTCTTCTCCGGCACATAGTAACTTATGAAATCCCACGTGTGACCCGGAGTGGAGAGCACGCGCACCCTTAAACCTTCCTCCAGCTCAACCTCGTCGCCGTCCTGAAGAACCAAGTCGACCTCAAAGGGGTCAAAAGGATCCCTGCACAAACTGTCCTCTCCGAACTCTGAGAGAATCTGAACGTCACTCTCGCTGAGCTTTCGGATGAGTTTGATGGCGTTCGGCCTCTTCAGGATGTCTTTGGCCTTCTGGGATGCGGCTGCTTTGAGCCCGGGAAAGACTTTTTTCAGATAGGGGACCGCTCCGCAGTGGTCAAAATGGACGTGGGTGACGAAGACCATGCGGGGGTGATCGCCGTTCAGCACGGACGTGATCGCGTCCCGGTACACCTTGCCGAGCAGCGCCAGGCCCCCGTCAAAAAGGACCGGCTCCTTGCTTTTGAGAAGATAAATGGGATTGTGAGACCACCCGGTGACGAAAAAACCGTCCCGCACTTCTCCCGTCCTATTGAATATCAAACGGAGACTCTCCTTTTTTCCCGCAGCCAATCGTTCAAGAGATCAGTCCCCATATTCTTTCTCCTACCTCCGTGATTTTCTGAGATCAGGGATAAGCATACCCGGAATCGACGAGATTTCCGGACAACGGAAGATCCGTGCCATCAAGAAATAGACCGCCACACCCGCTAGAATCACACCCCCAAGGGTCAGAGCACGAAACCAGAAGCCCGTCGGCTCTCCAGGGCTCAACCACCCGACCTTGAGGTCATAAAGGACAAGCCCCATCACCGCCGACGCGGCAAGACTCCTGCCTGCGGAAGAGACCATCGACTTGAGATCCAGGAGATCAGCTCGTCTTCTCAGAACAAAAATCAGGAGGAGAAGCTGCACTGTGGAAGACAAGGAAAGGGACAGGGCCAGCCCGCCGTGCCTCAAAGGCCCCATGAGCAGGAGACTCAGAAGGGCGTTCGCGATCATGGTGATCGTCGCCACCTTAACCGGCGTTTTGGTGTCCTGAAAGGCATAAAAGGCCGAAAGCATCACCCGGCTCGCGCTGAACGCCCACAGACCCAGGGAATAGAACAGGAGGGCTTGAGCGGTCATCAGGGTTGTCGTGCGGTCAAACGCCCCCCGCTGAAAAAAGACCTCGATGATGGGAATCCTCAGAATGATCATGCCCACGGTCGCAGGGGTGGTGATAAAAAAAACCAGTCGGAGGGCATGGCCCAGGGTGTCTCTGAAATCCGAAAGATCCTTCCCCGCCACCTGTTTTGCAAGGGACGGAAGGGCCGCCGTACTGATGGCAATGGCAAACACCCCGAGAGGAAACTCCACAATTCGGTCCGCGTAGTAGAGCCACGAGATGCTCCCCTGGGGGAGAAAAGAGGCAAGGAGCGTGCCGATGAACTGGTTCAACTGGTAGACCGCAGAGCCGAAAATCGCAGGCAGCATGAGGAGCCCGATCTTTTTTACGGCCGGATGCCCGGGCATCCAGAGCGGTCGGAAAGACATCCCGTTTTTCAGGATCCACGGAATCTGGAGCAGAACCTGAAGGACGCCTCCGATGAGGACGCCGATGGCGACCCCCACGATGGGCTCGGAAAGCCATGGTGAAATCCACAGGGCTCCTGCGATGATCCCCACATTCAGCAGGATCGGCGCAGCCGCGGGAGCGGCAAAGTGCCTAAGAGAATTCAGAACACCCATGAAAAAAGCCACCAGGCTCACAAGGAAAATATAAGGGAAGGTGATGCGAGTCAGGAGAACGGTGAGTTCGTATTTCGGGCCGGATGCGCCAAAACCGTAAGCCTGGAGTCTCACGATCCAAGGGGACAGCAGAACGCCGAGGATCGTCACCACCGCGAGCAGGAGGGAAAGCAAGGTGAGCACCGCTCTTGCCAGTTCAAAGGCATCCTGCTTCGATTTCTGGGTCAGGGTTTCCGTGAAAACCGGAATAAAGGCGATGGTGAGGGAGCCTTCGGCAAAAAAACGTCTCAAGAGATTGGGGATGCGGAAGGCCACGAAGAAAGCATCAGCCGCCATCTTCGATCCGAAAAAATAGGCCACCACCATATCCCGAACCAGTCCCAGGATGCGGCTCAGGAGCGTGTAGAACCCAACAGTACCCGCGGCACGGCTGACATTTTCTTTTTCTGTTCTATGGGTATTCACTTCGACAAAATTTATTGACAAACGAATAATTTTTACCTANTAATANCAGTTTACAGATTGCACTAACCTTCCTAAAAGGAGATCAGGATTTGGCTAACCATCCTTCCGCCCTCAAAAGGGCAAGACAGAGCAAGACCCGAAAGCTCAGAAACCTCGCTCACAAGACCAGGGCTAAGTCCGTGGTCAAAGACGTGCGGGCGGTTCTGGAAACCAAAGATGCCACTCAGGTGCAGGAAAAGTTCAAGAAAGCGGTTTCCACTCTCCACCGGAGTGCCTCAAAAGGAGTCATCCACAGGAAAAAAGCTTCCCGGAAGATCTCCCGCCTCGCCCGAGCGGTAAACCGGGCCACCTCGGCCAAGCCGGCTTAACTGCAAAGCGAAAGAATAAGAGTCTCCAGGATCACCCTAGAGCTGGCTCCCGATTTCAGACGGTCGTCAGACCAGCGAAGTCGCTCCAGTGCGCTCTGCAGTTCTTGCTCGGTCCAGCGCGGGGCTTGTTCCATCAGTTTCCTGACCGGAAAACCGGCAAGCCCCGTTTTCTTCTGCACTTCCTGCGGGCCGCCCCTTTTCACCATAACCCCCTTGGTCTGCCAGAGGAGCCTGATCTGTCGGTTAAGCATGCCGATGAGCCCCTGAGGCGCCTCCCTCAGATCCTCCTCTTCAAGATATCTCTTCAGTATCCGCAGCGAGGAACCACTGTCTTTCGTGGACACCGCATCCATGAGTTCAAAAATCGTGTAGACCCGGCTGTGGCTAACCGCCTCCTTCACCTGGGCTTGGCTCACGGTCTTTCCGTATCTGAGATGAAGCTTTTCAAGCTCGGAATAGAGCTCTCTCGGCCTGTTTCCCACCACCGCTTGAAGATAGGCGCAAGCTTCCCCGTCCAGAGTCATCCCGAGCTCCTCTGAAGCCGTCCTCTTGATCCACGGCACGATCTGATTCCCTTTCAATTCATCAAAGAGCACGGCCACCCCTTCGGATCTGAACTTCTTGTAGAACTTCGTATTGAAGTTTGTCCGCAAGGATATAAAGATCAGACACGTCGACGGCGAGGGCTTTTCGAGATAGGAAAGGAACCTTTCCAGTTGATCCGCGGTGAAGGATCCCGTCCTTCGCAGAATAATCAGGCGGCGCTGCGCGATGAAAGGCAGGGAACTGGCCTTGTTGATGATCTGTTCAGGTTCGATGGGCTGATCCCCGACTTTGTCGTCTCCATAGAGGACTTCAAGATTGAAATCCCTCGCGGCCTCAGGCACCAGCAGCGTCTTCAAGGCAGCCAGCACCCTCTCCATGCGGAACTCGCCTGGGCCATAAAAAAGATAGTAGGGAGCAACCTGCCCTTTCTTCGCCGCTTTCAGAACATCGTCTGGCTGAAGATCACCGGACATCAGAATCGTTCCATGGTTCTCAAGTAGATTCTTTTCGCCAGCCGGCTGGCAATTTTCTCCAGAGCCTGTTGCTCGGTGTAGCGCAGTTCCAGGGGATCGCCGCTGACAGGGTAGCTGGCCTGATCTTCCATGCCCGCTTCGCGCCAGATCACTTTGCCCGATCGCCTGTCGACCAACTGAACCTCCAGCCTGACCCTGAGCTTTCTGGACTTCGTCACTTCATAGGTCGACGTGTAGCCCCCGACGATGACGTCCTGGGACCTGTAGGTCAGCGGGTCAGCCCGGACCTCCACGACCTTTCCGACAAGCACCGCTTGCGCCTTTTCCTCGGCCACGATAGGGACTCTTCCGTGGCTGATAAACTCCTGCCGGATCATCTTGGTGAAATCCGCTTCGAACCCGATCTCGCTGGACGTGCTTGAAAACAGGGGGATGGCCAGGCTTTCGAGTTGAATGCCCACAGGCTCGCCGTCGGCCCTGAATTGATACCCGCAACCCGCCAACAAGAAGCTGAGCAGGACCAGCCACCTGCAACAATGCAGCATAGCTCTTATTCCCATGCAGGCCTTTACCCTCAATCCCATCCCCTTTGGTCCTATTTTATGAATTGAATATCGAATGTCGAACAAGGAATTTCGAATGACGAACTTCAATGACTTCAGTCTTTCCCTTCGACATTCTTTATTCGTCATTCTACATTCTGCGGTTCGCTTTTGACCTTCTCCACAACTTAAGAAAAAGTTGGAAACCAAGCATTAAACAACGACATTGACCAGCTTTTGTCCGACCACGATGACTTTTTTCACGGGCTTCTGACCGATGAAGCTCCGGAGTCTCTCGCTTGCGAGAGCCTCCGCTTCGATTTCCTTTTCAGTGAAGGAGGCAGGGACTTCGATCCGGTCTCGCACCTTGCCGTTGACCTGCAGCACGATGAGTCTCTTGGCCACCTCGAGCGCCTCGGCCCGGTACCCGGGCCACGCCACCTTCAAGAGCAGTTCCTCGTGACCCAGCATTTTCCAGAGTTCCTCTGTGATGTGAGGCACCACAGGGCTGAGAAGAAGAACCGTTGTCTCAACGGCTTCCTTGACGACCGACCACGTGAGGCTTGAGTGCTTTTCAGAGCCCGCCAGAACCTTGTGGATATCGTTGACCAACTCCATCACGGCGCTGATGGCGGTGTTGAAATGAAAACGGTCTTCGATGTCGTTAGACACTTTCTTGATGGTCAGATGGGTCTTGCGGTGCAGGTCCTTTAGGTCCTCTTGAAGCGCTTCATCGCCGCCATAGAGGGCGGCGCTTTTCAAGGACTCGAGGTTTTCGTCCACCAGTCGCCACACGCGATGGAGGAACCGGAAAGACCCGTCCACTCCCTGGTCGCTCCACTCCAGATCCCGTTCCGGAGGAGAGGCAAAGAGGCAAAACATCCGGACCGTGTCCGCTCCATAGTGTTGGATCAGGTCTTCAGGGTCCACCACGTTCTTTTTGGACTTGGACATCTTGAGCGTGGGCCCCACGATCACCGCAGCCTGGCATCGGGTGCAGCGGCCGTCCTGAACTTCTTTCGGGAAGAGATATCCGTGATTCGGGCACTCCTGCGTTTCCTTGCACACCATTCCCTGAGTCAGCAGATTCGTAAAGGGTTCGCTGAAGGTCACCTCGCCGAAATCCCGCAGCACCCGGGTGTAGAAGCGGGAGTACAGGAGATGGAGGATGGCGTGCTCAATGCCCCCGATGTACTGGTCCACGGGCAGCCAATACTCCACCCGCTTTTTGTCGATCGGGCCTTTGTCGTAGTCCGCACAGGCAAAGCGGTCGAAGTACCATGAAGACTCCACAAAAGTGTCCATGGTGTCCGTCTCTCTTCTGGCCTTCCCTCCGCACTTCGGACAGGAGACTTCATGGAAGGACGGCTCAAACGGAAGGGGGGACCCGCCATTCGGTCTCAGCTCCAGATTCAGGGGCAGAACCACGGGAAGGTCTTTTTCCGGCACAGGAAGGGTTCCGCACCGCTCACAGGTGATGATGGGAATCGGGGCTCCCCAGTATCTCTGTCTCGAAATGTTCCAGTCCCTCAACCTGAAGTTCACGGTTTTGTGTCCTAATCCCTCGGACTCCAGATATTCCGCGATGCGATCCAACGCTTCCAGGTTGCGCAGCCCGTTGAAGGGACCCGAGTTGACGAGAATCCCTTCTTCCACGTACGCCTCGGTCATCGTGTCTTCGGACAGATCCCTGTCAGGGGGTTTGATCACGACCCTGAGGCGGAGATGGTATTTCTTGGCGAACTCAAAGTCCCTTTGATCGTGGGTGGGGACCGCCATGATCGCTCCGGTCCCGTAATCGAAGAGAACGAAGTTGGCCACATAGATGGGGATCTCCTCCTTGGTCACGGGATTGATGCAGTATCGGCCCGTGAACACGCCTTCCTTCACCGTCAGATCCGCCGTCCGGATGTAGCTGTCCACCTTGAGCGTCTTCTCAATGAAGGAGAGCACTTCCTGCCCCTGAGGCTCTCCCTTGATCAGGGTCTTCAGCATGGGATGTTCCGGGGCAAAGCAGAGAAAGGTCGCGCCGAAGAGCGTGTCCTGCCTCGTGGTGTACACCTCGATCACCTCCTTGGAGCCCTTCACCGGAAAGCGGATGATCGCGCCGTAGCTCTTGCCGATCCAGTTCTTCTGCATGGTGAGAACCCGCTCCGGCCACCCCGGCAGTTTGTCGCAGTGATCGAGCATCTCCTCCGCGTAGTCCGTGATTTTGAAAAACCAGCTGTCCATCTCCTTGAGTGTCACTTCCCGGTCCGAGTGCCTCCAGCACCGGCCGTTCTCGACCTGCTCTTTGGCCAGCACGGTCTGGCAGCTTTCACACCAGTTCACGAAGGTCCGCTTCTTGTAGGCCAGCCCCTTTTCGAACATCCTGACGAACACGAGCTGCTCCCAGCGGTAGTACTCGGGATTGCACGTGGCCACCTCACGATCCCAGTCGTAGCTGAAGCCCATGCGCTTGAGCTGGGCTTTCATATAATCGATGTTGTTGTAGGTCCACTGCGCCGGGTGGGTTTTGTTCTCGATCGCGGCGTTTTCCGCTGGCAACCCGAAGGCGTCCCAGCCCATGGGGTGAAGCACGTTCTGTCCTTTCATCCTCTTGTATCGGGCCACCACGTCGCCGATCGTGTAGTTGCGCACATGTCCCATGTGGATCTTTCCCGAGGGATAGGGGAACATCTCCAAGAGGTAATACTTCTCTTTGCTCGGATCTTCAGCCACCTTGAACAGCTTTTGCTTATCCCACTGCTCCTGCCATTTCTTTTCTATCTCTTGAGGGCTGTATTTCATGCGTTTCCGTCACCTTCCATCATCATTCTTGCTCTGGCTGAAATGAAAGCCTGTTTGAGCCCCGGGACGGGGGGTGTGGTCTCTGGCGAGCCCGCAACCGGAAATGGACTCATGCCGCCAACCGCCCCCTTGCCTTCGAACCTTCCCCGAAGGAGGCGCAGACCCACATGCCAATCGGAGGGTCCGTACCAAAGGGCTTACACCATGACCCACTGACTTTTCGGCGCCGCTTACCGGCACTGGAGAAATGGTTGCGGCTCTAAAGAGACCACACCCCCCGTCCCGGGGCTCAGCTCAGAGATACTCATTTGAAATCATGAGGCATGGGAGAAAGAAGATATTCTTTCAGCCATGCCTCTTGTGAACCTTTTCGCTCCACAGGGTCAGGCTATCCCCCTTGTTGATCGACTTCCTCCGCCTTCAGCTCATTGTAGATGTGATCCAGAATCCCGTTGATGAACGCGCCCGATTCTTCCGTGCCGTACCGCTTTCCCAACTCGACCGCTTCATCAATGGAGACTTTCGGCGGCACATCCTTCCTGTAAACCACTTCATAGATGGCGATCCTCAGGATGTTCAGATCCACGCGGGTCATTCTTTCCACGCGCCAGTTTTTCGAAGACCGCCGGATCAACCGGTCCAGGTCCGCCTTTTTTTCCCAGACGCCCAGCACCACTTCCCTGGAGTAGGCCCTGACCTCCTTGGGCGGCCCAAAGCTCTCGCAAACCCGATCAAAGCTCTCGCCTGGATCGCCTGGGTTGTATTCCATATGAAAAAGAACCTGGATGGCGAGTTCCCTCGCCCGACGCCTTTTTCCCATAACGTTTTGTTCTCGGGCATCCGCTCTCTGCCGGCACGAGCCGAGCCGGTGCGCATAACAGTTTAGCTCTTTGAAATGGATGGCTCAGGCCATCGGAGTCCCTCTAAAAACAGAAAACGAAGAACCCCCTCGACTCCCATGGCCTTTTTCTATGTTTATTTCAAAGAGCTAAACTGTTACCGGTGCGCGTCCGGGACTCCCCCCACGGTTCGACGAGGGGGTTGTACACCTACAGTTGTTTGAAGAGGTTCACCATTTCCATGGCGGCCACAGCCGCATCCCAGCCCTTGTTTCCCGATTTGGTGCCTGCCCTCTCAATGGCCTGCTCCAGGTTGTCCGTCGTGAGCACCCCAAAGGCAACGGGCACCTTGGTGTCGAGAGCCACTACGGCGATTCCCTTGGAGACCTCTGCAGCCACGTAGTCGAAGTGGGGCGTGGAGCCCCGGATCACGGCCCCGAGACAAATCACCGCATCCACTTTACCGCTTTCAGCGAGTTTCTTGGCGACCAGGGGAATCTCGAAGGCGCCGGGCACCTTGACCACCAGGAGCTGCTCTTCGGTAGCTCCGTGGCGCTTCAGCGCGTCCACCGCTCCTTCCACCAGCTTTGAGCTGATAAAGTCATTGAATCGGCTGACCACCAGTCCGAAACGATACCCTTCTGCGGAAATCTTCCCTTCCAACGTCCTAGGCATGTGAGT
>JGI20214J51088_10002412_pt1 | contig 12404 bp, 11 predicted proteins | sample WetSurMetagenome_FD_51088 | JGI IMG/M metagenome (IMG submission 51088)
TTGGATTATTTGCTGTTCTTCCAAAAGTATGCATCGGAGCTCGCCCATATATCAGCCGGTAGAAACCCTCAGGTGGTTCTTCATGAGGTAAATATTTTGGAAGTGGATCAAATCCTGCCTGTTCAAAATATTTTGAGTATAATTCTATTTTGCCAGAATCAGTGGAAAAGGACACCTTTTCATCTTCACCAAAATAAAGATCGTCGGCATCTCTCTCTCTGGTTTTCATTCCAATCCGCTGCATCTCTTCCAGTGATGAATCAACTTGTTTTAATTGCCAGTCAAGCAGTTCCTCCTGCTTTTCAAACGGAAAATATTTTTCCAGTCCCATCTTAAGGGCAAGACCTCTTGCAATATTATAAGCTGACCTGGTATTGTTTTTTGGTTCAGCTGCAGGCATTCTGAGAGCAATTGCAGGTTTACGATGCGGGCTTACCCTGAGCATATCATATCTTTCCAGATATGTACATTCTGGCAAAATAACATCAGCCCAACCAGTAATTTCCATTGGCATAGTATCAATAGCAACAAGAAGTTCAAGATTCTGAATGGCTTTGAGTGTGTTTGCCTGATTTGGAATTGAGGAAATAATGTTTGTTCCATTAACAATCCAACCTTTAACTTCAAATCCTGGTTTGTTATCCGGAATAGTTGCATCAATAATTGCATTTGAGACAGGGGAACTGGCAAGCGGATACCGCCCTGGGAAAGCATCAGTCCAGGATTTTTTTGGTTCAGGGAACACCGGTATCTTATAAGTTGGAAGATCGAATTTTGCCGGACGATAAAACCCGCCTCTTCTTCCCCAGGAACCGAGCAGGGCATTAAGAATAGCAATAGCTCTTTCTCTTTGAGTATCATCACCATACCAGGTTACATGCCGGCCGGGGTGAACGATAACAGCCGGTGCTGCATTAGCCATTTCTTTGGCTGTCTTCCTTATCAGATCAGGTTTGATTGTAGTTATTCCATAAGCCCATTCAGGAGTGAAATCCTTAACATGCTCCTTTAGCTTATCCAACCCGGAACAATATTGTTCAACATACTTTTTGTCGTAGTAATTGTTATAAATAATTTCATGCATCCATGCAAGAAGTAGCGCGAGATCAGTTGAAGGTTTAATAGGAAGCCAGTATTTTGATTTTCCAGCGGCAGTTGAGAATCTCGGATCAACAGTAATTATTGATACTCCCTTGTCGATGGCATCTGACATTTCCTGTATCTGCCCATTATGCATGTTCTCTCCGATATGAGATCCGATAAGAACAAGGCATTTTGTGTCCCTGATATCTGTTATTTCAGGAGAGTAGACCTCTTCCCCGAATGTAGCCATAAATGCTTCATCCCTTGGTCCCCTGCACTGTGCATACGATGGTTCAGCTATAATGGATGAACCGAATGCTTTCAGAAGTGTGGTAAAATATGTACTTCCTGAACCGTGTGTAAACAGGGCTATACTTTCAGGTCCGTATTTAGAAGATATCGACTTCATCTTCTCTGCAACATATCCTAATGCCTCATCCCACGAAGCTTCCCTGAAAATCTGTTTTCCCCTGTCACTTGTCCTTATAAGTGGAGTCTTTAGCCTCTCCTCATCATAATACATACCTACTCCTCCGGTTCCTCTTGGACATAAGCGTCCGTTACAATGCTGGTCCTCATCATTTCCGATGATCTTCCATATCTGTCCCTCGGAAGTCTTATAAACCCAACCGGCACATTTCCAGAAACATACTTCGCAATAGGTAGGGGTTCGTTTGAGATCAACTTTCAGTTTTTTCACTTCTTCGGGAGAGGAGAGAAAGTTAAGAGCCCCATAAGCGCCAGAACTTAGTGCGACAGCACCGGCACCCATAAATGATAATTTGATAAACTGCCTTCTGTTAGCCATGATCAAATATTAAATACAATACAAAATAATAAAAAAAAACCTTTTATTGTATGCAGGTATTTAGATAACTAAATGTATCAATAATGGACATTCTGAATCCGCTTCTGTTAACAAATTAACAAACAATGGATTGTATACTATTTAGAATAAATATAAATTACATAACAGCCAATGAAATCAGAGAAATTAGCCTGCAACTGCCTCAAAGCAAATAATCAGAGTCCTAAAATCAAGCATCTTGCAACCACTCTCGGATTGAATTAATATTATATACATTCATATATCTATATATTTATATTTTAATTATCTTTGCGGCAGATTAGTCAATCAATTTTGTTTAATAATGAAAGCGAAAGTATCATCCTTCAATTTGAGAAGCTTTACCAGCTTTTCCCTTGTTATATCGACAATAATAATGTCATGGTCAGGATTTATCCTTTATATTGCTCCTCCCGGAAGAATAGCAAACTGGGGATCATGGCAGTTGATGCTGTTTACTAAATCGGAGTGGCAGGCTCTTCATACGATTTTTTCATACCTGTTTTTTATATTCGCCATCATTCATTTGTTATTTGTGAACTGGAGGACATTTATTACTTATATTAAAAGTAAGATCAAATCAGGTCTCAATAAGAAATGGGAATTAATAGGGTCTCTTATCCTCTCCGGCTTTATTTTTATCGGTACTCTGAGAGCCTGGACCCCCTTTGGACCGGTAATGACATTTGGTGAAAAGGTGAAGGGAAACTGGGAGAAAACCTATTCAGGTGCACCTGTTGCCCATACGGAAGAAAATACAATGACAAAGATAGCTTCAAGCTTCAAGGCTACCCCAGAAGAAATAATTTCCACCCTGGCCACAAACAATATCAAGGTGAGAAGTATGGACCTGACTTTAAAGACAGTGGCTTCAGAGAATAACACTGTACCATCAAAAATCTACGAAATCCTTACACTAAAATTTGGTAATCAGGCTAATGGAGTGTCAAATGAACCTCCATCCGGAACTGGCAAGCTAACTATAAAGACAGTGGCTGAAAAATCGGGGAAAGACCTCTCAGCTTTAATAGCAATTTTGAAGGAAAAAGGAATTGAGGCTAATCAGGAAACAACTCTGAGGGAAATTGCTGAGAAACTTGGAACGAACCCCAGGGACCTTTACAGTATGCTGACCAATAATTAGAAGCAATGACAAAAAATATATTTTGAATCCTGTAATAATCTAAATCATCTTTTATCTTCAGGATTATTTATTGAAAGATGACTTTATTCTGGTTTAAAGTGTTTCTCTTTGCTATTTTTGCCGAAATATTGACATACGCTGGATTGTCACAACTTATTGAAATTTAAAATTCTTTATCCGTAAAAACATGTCAGATCTTGAAAAATATTTTGAGCCATTCAGGAAAAATATTACAGGTATAGACGCTGATATTGAAACACCATACGGAATTAAAAGACTAGTTTATGCGGACTGGATTGCAAGCGGAAGACTGTATAAACCTATTGAGAAGAGAATTTCCGAAGAAATAGGCCCTTTTGTAGGAAATACTCATTCCGAGTCCTCTACTACAGGTCAGGCAATGACAAGAGCTTATCATCTTGCCCAAAAGATCGTCAAGAATCATGTCAATGCCGATGAAAATGATGTGCTGATTTTTACAGGTACAGGAATGACTTCAGCAATAGCGAAGCTACAGAGGATACTGGGGCTAAAGGTACCGGAGCAGGCAATTAACTTTTGCGCTTATACCCATGGTGAATTCGGCAAATGCAAGGATATACCCAATAACAATAAACCGGTCGTATTTATAACACACACTGAACATCATTCTAATCATACCTCATGGTTTGAAACTCTGGCCGAGGTTGTTGTGCTGGAACCTGACTCAGATCTCAAAGTCTGTCCCGATTCCCTGAGAAAAGAAATAATAAAATATAAAGACCGCTCCTTGCTTATCGGATCATTTTCAGCATGTTCGAATGTTACAGGATATATGCCTGATTATTATGAACTTGCAGAAATAATGCATCAATATAATGGATATTGTTTTATCGACTTTGCAGCCTCTGCTCCTTACGTAGACATCAATATGCATCCTGCAGACAAAAAGAAAACGCTCGATGCGATATTTTTCTCCCCGCATAAATTTCTTGGGGGGCCAGGTAGTGCAGGTGTATTGGTCTTCAGTAAACAATTATATAAGAACAATACTCCTGATACCCCCGGAGGAGGTACTGTCAAATGGACAAACCGCTGGGGTGGCTATAGCTATATTACCGACATTGAAGTTAAGGAAGATGGAGGTACTCCTGGTTTTCTCCAGGGAATCAAAGCCGCACTTGCAATTACATTGAAAGAAAAAATGGGTATCGAGATGATACAGCAGAGGGAAAAAGAGCTATGCGGAATCACTTTCAGGAATCTTTCTAAAGTAAAAGGTGTGCATATTCTTGCGGCTGATATTAAAGAAAGGCTGGGTGTGTTTTCGTTCTATATTGATAATCTTCATCATAACCTTGTAACAAGGATTTTAAACGACAGATTTGGGATACAGGTCAGGGGAGGTTGTTCCTGTGCCGGAACTTACGGCCACTTCCTTCTGGATGTTGACTTCAAGCACTCCAAAGAAATAACAGATAAGATAGATGCNGGCGATCTCTCGCTNAAACCAGGCTGGGTAAGGCTATCCCTGCATCCTACAATGACACTTGATGAACTGATCTTTATCCTTGAAGCAATTAAACAGACAGTTGAGAATGGAGCCACGTGGATAGAAGATTATGATTATGATAAAACCACAAATGAGTTTTATCATAAATCGTTTCCTGGAAATAATACTTCCAGATATTCAAACTGGTTTATGATCAGCTGAATTGAAGCAAAGTATTAAAACAGATTATTAATGATTTACTAAAAAAAAAGAAAAATGGAAATAACTTTTGACGGCGGTAAAGTGATAACCGCCCATATTGAAGGACACATAATAAGAACTGATCAGCCTCTGGATAATGGTGGAGGAAATACAGCACCTGCACCTTTTGACCTGTTCCTGGCTTCCATTGGCACTTGTGCCGGAATTTATGTCAAATCCTTCTGCGACAGGCGGCAGATCCCAACTGAAGGAATAAAGATCATCCAGACCCTGGTTTATGGTGAAGATCAGAAAGTCCCTTCTGAAATAAATCTTGACATTCAGCTGCCTGCCGGGTTTCCCGAAAAATACAGGGAGGCAGTTATCAATGCAGCTGATCTGTGCCTGGTCAAGAAAACCATTGCAAAACAACCAAAATTCAATATAATAACAACTCAAAAACAATAATATGAAAATTGCAGTCCCGGTAACAACAGATAATATGATAGATGGCCATTTTGGCCATTGCGATTCATTCAATGTATTTACGATTTCAGAGAATAATAAAATTGCAGACATTAAAAACTTAAAATCACCTGAAGGATGTGGCTGCAAATCAAATATTGCAGGAGACCTAGCAGCCGATGGTGTGACAGTTTTGCTTGCCGGAGGAATAGGTGGAGGAGCAATAAATGTTCTTAATAACAATGGAATAGAAGTAATACGGGGATGTTCAGGAAATTCTGAAGAAGTTGTAAAACTATTTATCTCCGGACTTGTTGCAGACAGTGGAAGCAGTTGCAAGCAGCATGAGCATCATCACCATGGAGAGCACAAACCTGATCATGGTCATACCTGTGGGCATCATAATTAGCCGAACAGTCAAGAAAGTCTTTAAACACTAAACTCCGGAAATAAAAACCGGAGTTTTTTTGTTTTTCTCCCAAGATAAAAAGAGTAATTTAAACGCGCCGAAATTTTATATCTGATGGAAACAATTACCCACAAACCATTGAAATCGATCTGGCTTAAAGCTTCAGTGGTTGGAAGTATCTGGGCATCGATCGAAATAATACTAGGTAGCTTCCTGCATAATATGAGACTACCCATGTCGGGAATGTTCCTCTCGTTTATTGCTGTCTGGCTGCTGATCGCCTTCTTACAGATATGGAAAGAGAACGGCCTAATATGGAGGGCTGGGTTAATATGTGCTTTGATGAAATCGATCTCTCCCAGTGCAATTATTTTTGGTCCAATGATAGGTATTTTATCAGAAGCCTTACTTCTGGAATTAATGATATTTCTTTTTGGTAAAAACCTGATCGCATATTCCCTGGGTGGAGCTTTTGCTGTTCTAAGTACACTGATGCAAAAACTTTTGAATTTTCTGGTATTATATGGATTCGACTTTATTAAAATACTCGAAGGTCTTTACAAGTTTGCTATTAAACAGATAAATATAGAACAGCTGAGTCCTGTATGGCTTATAGCTGTTGTAACTGGCATATACATTCTTACCGGGATCAGCGGTGCGATCATAGGCTATATAATGGGATCCAGGTACAGTAAAAAGAATGATTGCATCCAGGATATGCCTGAAATATCCCTTCAGTCTGATAAAGTCCTTTTTTCGCAGAATAAAGACCAGAATTATTCATTGATCCTTATGATTGTTAATATAATCTCCGTAATTCTGATTCTACTGCTTATTAATTCAGAACAACATCTAATTACTGCTCTGGCGTTTGTAACCTATCTGATTTTATGCATCTTCATTTACAGAAATTCTATGAGAAGATTCAGGAAGATCTCCTTCTGGGTAAGTTTTCTGATAATAACGTTTACGGCCTCTTTTCTATGGAGCGGACTCAGTGAAGGAGCAATCTTTAGTTATGACGGACTAATGGTCGGATTGAGAATGAATGCAAGAGCAATAATAATGATCCTTGGTTTCGCCGCGATCAGTGTTGAATTGAGAAACCCTGTAATAAAGTCACTGTTATATCACCAGGGATTTGCAAATCTCTACCAATCAATGAACCTGGCATTCTCTGCGCTTCCTTTTCTTATATCCGATTCTTCCTCAGAATCAAATAGAAAAAAGGTACCGGGGATTTCTTTCAGGAAACTGTTTGGACAGGCAGAAACTCTTTTGGCATTATTTGAGAAAGACCATCTGAGAAGACCTCAGGTCATAATAATCACCGGTGAGGTTCATGAAGGTAAAACCACCTTTGCCTATTCGGTTGTAAATCTTTTATTAAAAGAAAAAATAAAAGTTTCGGGTTTTCTTGCTATCGCAATAAATGAAAATGGAGAGAGAAAAGGTTTCGATCTTTATGATATCGAAAAAGAGGAATCTTCAAATCTGTGCACAGTAGTAAAAACCGGGAAAAATGTTCAGACAGGTAAATATTACTTTAATGATGATACAATAAAAAAGGGTAATTCTATTCTGGATCCCGGAAATCTTTCTGACACTCAACTGGTGGTTATTGATGAAATCGGCCCGCTTGAGCTGAAAGGCCAGGGCTGGAGCAGTGCGATTGATAATCTGACAAGGAACATTACTACTCCTCAACTCTGGATTGTCCGAAAAGGCATAATAGGGAAAATCACCAGAAGATGGAATACAGGCAATATTTATGTATTTGATATTTCAGGTTCAAGTCCGGATGATGTGACAAAAAAAATCAGGGAAGTTATATCCCTGATTCAGAAATAACATAAATAAACAACTACCTAATCCACCTTCTGAATTGGCATTCACAGACAGTCATAGCCTTCTTAACTAACTGGCTTTCACCTGTAACCTGACGCCTGACGCCTGATGCCTGTCGCCAGATACCTTACGTCTTTTTTCTTGTACTGAAGCCAAAAGGAAAATACAACGGACAAAAGCTTACAGAGCTTGTCAGCAAAAATACTACACCCAGAACCAGAAGGATAATCCCTAATGTACCTGGTACTATATCTGTGAAATACAGAACTGCAAAAAGGACTGCAACCAGTATCCTGATTACTCTGTCGGTTGTTCCAAGATTCTTTTTCATTGAATTTAAATTTTAGTTACTAATATAATAATTTCAGCTTAATTCCTTAGCAATCGCCATAGCTGCAATTGTTCCGTCAGCTACTGCAGTGGTAATCTGGCGATATTTTTTGCTTGTTACATCTCCAACTGCATATATATCCGGCAGACTGGTCTGCATATCTTCATTGGTCCTGATGTAACTCCACTGATCCAGTTCAAGTTTATCTCTAAACAAGCTAATGTTTGGTTTCATTCCTATGAAGATAAATATACCATCGCTGATTAATCTTTCTCTTTTCTTATTTTGAAGATTTTCAATTTCAGTCACCATCTTATCGCCATCCCTGAAAAACGCCCTTGGTTCGCTGTTATAAATAACCTTCACTTTAGGATTTGATAGAATCTTTTCCTGTGCTTTCTTATTGGCTGTGAATTTTTCAAGCTGATGAACCATTGTTATTTTGCTGGCAAAACGACTGATATAGTCTGCCTCTTCAACAGCTGAATTACCCCCTCCTATCACAATAACTTCCTTATTATCATAATATTTTGCATCACAAGTTGCACAATATGAGATACCCTTTCCCTTGAGTTCCTTTTCACCAGAAGCACCCGTTGTATTTGGTGTTGTTCCGGTAGCAATAATTATCTTTTTTGCTCTTATCGTTTCGTATTCATCTATTACCACCTCTTTTCTATACAGGTCAACTCCTGTTACATCCACTGCAACTTTATAAACAGTTCCGCATAACTTAGTCTGTTCACTCATACTGTGTGATAACATGTAACCTGCCTGTGGCTGGATGAACCCTGGATAATTCGATACTTCATGTGTTGTTGAAACCTGCCCGCCAGGAAGAGCAATATCAATCATTACAGTATTTATTTTAGCCTGACAGAGATATAAACCTGCAGTCAGCCCGCCAGGACCCGCTCCCAGGATAACAACATCATATTCTGAAACAGAAGGTTTTATGCCGGATTTGATCTCAGCAGCTTTAGCCGGTGAAATCAGTTTATCAAGATTCCGGATTATGTCACTTCGCTTAATTCCACCAGTAAGTCTATCACCAGTCTCAATTCCATTATCAAAGAACAGAAGAGTTGGTGATGACTTGACACCCAGTTTCTCAGCAAGCTCACGACTCTGTTGTCTGAATATTTTAAGGAACATGATATCATTACCATATAATCGGGAGAGATCCTCAAATTTAGAAGCAAGAGCTTCACATGGAGGACATTCTGTAGAATAGAAATCAAGAATCACTTTTCCTGATGACAATACTTCCTTTTCAAATTCTGATGCAATTATCTCTTTCATCATTTAAATTTTGATAATCAATGTTTTGTATAGTTAAATTATTTGTTGAATCGTCTTGTTCAAAATAGGTCGAAAACCCGATTTCAAGCAGTTCCTTAACCGGTCTGCAATCAGTACTGCAAACTGATCCTGTCTTGTTTTTTGCAACTGATCCGCATCCGCCGCCACATGCCAGTTGAAGGTTGCATTCTCTGCACTCCTGAATAGATGTAACATCTCTTCTTTCCCATTCTGCAATTCGTTTCATGTCAAGGTGAACTTCAGGGTAAAAAGTTCCAAGAGACTCATCTTCCTTTCCAACTGTTGCAGTACATGAGTAGATTCGTCCAGTGTAGTCAAAAGCCCATTCTGTTTTACAGGCAGGACATGAATCAAAAAGAGGATCAGGAAGCTTGCCATTTTCAGCTAGGAATTTTGAGACAGAATAAGCCGGCTTGTAAAATTCCAGAATATAAGGATGGGCTTTTGTCAGCTCATGTATCTTTTCGAACATTGATAACCTGCTAAATAATCTTCCTGATGTTGTCTGGCAATGATGAAGTTCATAATTCCTTCCAAGCTGCGTTTTAAACCATTGATTTTTGGTCCAGCCTTTGTCGATTGCAAACCTCGCAAATTCAGGGAGGTTATCAATATTTTCATTATCAATAACCATTCTGAGATTAACAGTTATTTTGTGTTTCAGGCATGAATCAATACCCCTTACGATATCATCAAAAGTTCCATTGCCCCCCTTAAGAAAACGTCTGGCATTATGCACAGGTCCGGTACCGTCGAGAGTGACCTGTACCTCCCTGATATTACCCGTCTTAAGTATTTCGGTGTAACTTTCCAGGGTGTATCCATTTGTAACAAAGCTCAGGTCGATATTTTCTTCAGTCGCTTTCCTCACCAGATAAGAGATCCCCTCCTTTTGCCGTGGATTGTTTAACAAAGGTTCTCCTCCGAAGACAGTGATGTATTTATTATTAAGAGAAAATTCTCGTTTTATATAACTAAAAAATGCATCAATGGTCTCTCTCTTAAGCTCTGCTAATGGATTGGAATACTGATCCTGATAACAGTATGAACACGCAAAATTACAGGTGTAATTAGTCACAAAGAAAAGCTGTATTTCATCATCGTCTCTTGAATCAAGGAAATCAAGGTACCTTGTCCGGTACAATTTCTTTTCCTCCGCTTCGTCTGACAGATAACCCTTTTCAACAAGCTGATCGTAGAAATCTCCTGTTTCAGTATTATTTTCACCGATAAGCTCCTGAATTTGTTTGGCCTCCTGTGGCTCGAGAATGTCTGCATTACCAGTCAGAAGGTTAATAATGAAGTGGTTTTCAGAATTCCTTATCTTAGAAAAGATATTGTATTTCGAATATTTCATTGACTTTATAAGATAAAATGAAGGTTAAAATCCGGGGAATAGAAATTCCCCGGATTATTAAAACTCTCACAATCAGTCGTGGCAGCCAACAACAGTCTTTGAAACTTTAGCACAGCACTGAGCTGGTTTGGCTTCGACTTTCATGATCTTCTTTTTCACTAAACTTTTCATTTTTACAACATTATGATTATTTAACAAGCAATATTTCATTTACAGCTTTAACCAGTGTGCTTTTTGGCAAAGCCCCAAGAGTATACTGAGGTTTTCCACTTGCAGGGATAAATATAAGAGTAGGAAGGTTGGATATTCCCATTTTCATGGTTAATTCTTTTTCTTTGTCCGTATTGACCTTATAAACTAAAATCTTCCCCGAATATTCTTTTGCAATTTCTTCAACCAGAGGTGAAAGTTGACGGCAGGGAGGACACCAGTCTGCATAAAAGTCAATAATAGCAGGGGTATTTCCCTCGTATTTCCAGTCCTTATTAACCTCATAATTGAATACCTTTTTCTTAAATACTTCACTTGTAAGTTGCTCAACAGTAACACCCTTAACTGATTTTGATTCTGTAACCGACGGGTTACCACAGAATGAAATAGCCGAGGCGAGAAAAAAGAACGACAGGATTGAAATAATGTATTTTTTCATATTTGATCTTATTTTAATGTGAGTCAATCATAAAGTCCGCATCCACAGCCATCTGATCGCTTAATTGCGCTTATAGTCCATGATGCAACAAGTACTTTTCCTTTTTCATAAGGTTGGGATTCTTCAATTATTTTTATTGAAGAAAAACCGGCATTCGTAAGATGATCCAGATATTGATCCCTTGTAACAGAGCCAGCCCAGCATTCGGAAACTGCTACCGGATCATTTTTATATTCCTCCGGAACGGGTTCAGTGGAATATATATCGCTGACAACAAACCTTCCGCCATCTTTAAGTATCCGGAATATCTCATTCCATACTTTTTGCTTATCAGAAGCGTGGTTAATAGTACAATTTGAAATTACAAGGTTTACGGAATCGTCAGGCAGATTAATCATTTCAAGTTCACTCTGGATGAAATTGACATTTGCTACTCCAAGCCTTTCCGCTGTTTCCCTGGCTTTTTTAATCATTCCGTCGGACAGGTCAATACCATAAACAAAACCCTTCTCACCTACCTTTTCTGCAAGCCTTATCACATCAGTTCCTCTGCCACTTCCAAGATCAACACAAACTTCACCTGTTAAAGCTTCAGCATAATTCAATGCCCCTCCACAGGAAAGACAACATGTTGATTCTGATAAAACACTATACCGCGTATTTATTTCATTATAATTCATTTAAAAGGCTATTAAAAAAGTTTGTTCAGGAATCTTATAAATAACTATGTTCTCCTTCTCATTAGCTTACAACCAGATATCCCAGCAGCCCTCCAATAGCAATTGTTGTATAGGAATGGCTGGTTAAGGGACATGTACCGGTGTTGCAACCTACAAATCGGAAATAAATAAAACCCGCAATACCTCCGGCCAAAATTCCAATGGATAGTTTTAAGAATTTTTTTGATTTAAGAAACGCGATGGTATTCTGTACTTCTGGCATTATTTTCATAATATTATTCATGTATTTTTATATAGATATATTTATATATCTGACTGCAAAGATATGTAAATATTTATAAATCGCAATAATATCACTTAAATCTTTTTAATATCACTAATTTGCTCTATATTTGCAATGAAATTCCATTGAGAATGAGCAGGATATTTAAAAAAGATTTAAGTGATAATGAGCTGGAAGAATTATTTCAATCAGATGAAAAATGCTATGAGTTCCTGGCAGATATGAAATGGAGTGATGGTTTTATATGCAAAAAATGTGGAAATACTAACCATTGTCCAGGTAAAACACCTTATTCAAGAAGATGTACAAAATG
>JGI20214J51088_10002416_pt1 | contig 12388 bp, 10 predicted proteins | sample WetSurMetagenome_FD_51088 | JGI IMG/M metagenome (IMG submission 51088)
GGGGGGAGGCGGGAACTAGTCCTTCCTGCGGAGCTTCAGGAAGAGCACGAGGGCGATCGAGTCGATCGAAACCAGGGTGGCAAGTGTCTGGGCGTCGCCGAAGAAGTTGTACCCGAAAGCGAATCGGAGGATGAGGAACACCAGAGTTCCCATGTACTGCACCTCCTTTCCTCCCGAACGATAAGGCCGCCGGACGCNGCGCGCAACTCTGCGGGCTGGCAGGCGCGGACAGGCGTCGTTATTCTCCGGGTCGGCAATTTGCGGGGCGNAGCCGCCCCCGGAGGATGACATGCCCTGTTCNTGCACATCATCGCCGGGACTCCTGAANATTTCGGGCCACCTGTCGGTGGAAGATGCACAGGAGGTCGCGAGCCTCTTCGCATCCGCCCTTCCTCCCGACGGGAGGTCNGGGCGGCTGGACCTCGATCTCGGGGAATGCACGGGTGCCGAGCCGGTGGGTGCCGGAGCGCTCTTCGACCTGATCTCCGATGCGAGAGCGTCTGGAATCGAAGTGGCGGTCAGCGGCGCCAGCCCCGAAGTGTCCTCCATGCTGCAGGGCTTCGAAAGGCATGCACAGGGCTATTCCGCGCCGCGCTCCCGCTGGACCGTCCACTATCAGTTCGAGGAGATAGGCGAGAAGGTCTCGGAGATGGGCGGCATCGCCGTCGGCCTCGGGATGTTCTCCAGGAGGACCCTCGATGCCACTCTGGCGCTCTTCGGAAACAGGAAACTGCTGCGCACCAAACTTATGCTCTACTACATGGAGCAGTCCGGCGTAAGGGCCATCCCCATCATCGCCATGCTCTGCTGGCTGCTGGGTGTCGTTCTGGGCTACCAGGCCGGCTATCAGCTCACATCCTTCGCCGCNGAGAACTTCATGCCCGACCTCATCGCCTACGTCATGACATGGGAGATCGCTCCTCTCCTCGCGGCAGTGCTGGTGGCAGGNCGCTCCGGCTCGGCATTCGCCGCCGAGATCGGCACCATGAAAGTCCGGCAGGAGATCGACGCCCTCAAGGTGATGGGATTCGACGAGTGGAGCTACCTCGTCACGCCCAAGATGCTGGCGCTCATGATAGTCATGCCCCTTCTCGTGCTCCTCGCCGACTTCTTCGGACTGCTGGGAGGCCTTCTGGTGGGCGGCTGGTCCCTGGGCATGCCCTACAGCATGTACATGGACAGGCTCGATCTCGTGATGCTGCCCATCGACATCTGGTGGGGGATGCTGAAGAGCCTGGTCTTCGCGGTGATCATCTCGAACGTGGGCTGCTACATGGGNATGAAGGTCCGTGGAGGAGCCGCCGAGGTGGGCAGGGCGACCACCTCCGCCGTGGTCACGAGCATCTTCCTCGTGATAATCGCCGATGCCCTCGTCTCCCTGATCTTCATGCACGTGAGACCGACGGTGCCCATATGACGCAGACTCGCGGAGTGCTCATGTCGGTCGAGGGTCTCCGCGGGGGCTACGACGGGCTGGAAGTCCTCAGAGACGTGAACATGAAGGTCTTCAGGGGCGAGGTGCTCGTCATCGTAGGNCGCAGCGGATGCGGNAAGAGCACTCTCATGAACTACCTCCTGGGCCTGACGAAACCCTGGGAGGGGAGGGTGCTCTTCGAGGGCAACGACATCTGGGCCGATCCGGAAGCCCTTCCCGGCGCCCGCAGGAGATGGGGCGTGCTGTTCCAGTCAGGCGCCCTCCTCGGCAGCCTCTCGCTTCTGGAGAACGTCATGCTGCCCCTCCAGGAGTTCACGGGCCTGTCGCCGGCGAGCATCGACATGGTCGCCAGGATGAAGCTGGAAGAAGTCGGTCTGGCTGCATTTGCCGACTCTCCTCCCCTCGAGGTGTCGGGCGGGATGCAGAAGAGGGCCGGGCTGGCCAGGGCGATGGCCCTCGATCCCGAGGTGCTGTTCTTCGACGAGCCTTCCGCAGGCCTCGATCCCGTGACCTCGGCCGGCCTGGACGAGCTCATACTGAAGATCAACAGGTCCCAGGGGACCACGATGGTGATAGTGACGCACGAGCTTGCGAGCATCTTTGCCATTTCCGACCGCGTTGTTATGCTTGACGAGGATGCGCACGGCATCATTGCAGAGGGCACGGCGGCCGGGCTCTCCGGAAACCCGCCCGACCCAAGGGTGGCGGCGTTCTTCAGGAGGATCAGCTCGGAGTCCGCGGAAGGCGGTATTTAAGGCATGTCGCTGGAAGCCAGCAAGTTCAGGCTAGGGCTCTTCTTCAGCCTGGGAACGATACTCTTCCTCGTGGTCATGATCTGGCTCACGGGTTGGTTCCGCAACGCGGACACCCGCCTTTANGTCTGCTATTTCTCCGAATCGGTCCAGGGGCTGGAGAGCGGCAGCCAGGTGCGCTACAGAGGGGTTCCCGTAGGCACCGTGAAGAGCGTGTCCGTGGCTCCTGACGGCAGGCTCGTCGAAGTCGTCATGGAGATCGACTCGCATTTCCCCGTCAGGGCGGACATCGCTGCCAGGCTGGAGCTGATCGGCATCACGGGCCTCAAGGCCATCAATCTGAGGCTCTCGGCTCCCGGCGATATGGTTATGCAGCCCCATGACTTCGACGTGAGATACGAGGAGATACCGGTCCTGCCCTCCTCCATGGAGACACTGGAGATAGGGCTCGAGAGGATCGTCGAGATCATCAACCAGGTCGACGTGGAGCAGATGTCCGACCAGACGGTCAGGCTGCTCGAGAGCCTCAACGAGATAATGGACAGCGACAGCATNTCGATGCTCGTTTCGACGATCTCGCTGACTGCGAGCCGCATCGACACCATGGCCATCGTNTACACCAGGCTGGGGAGGGACCTCGACGAGATCGCCCTNCGTGCCGGCCGGAGCTTCCCGGACATGNCGCAGGACCTCCACAGCCTGACTGTCCAGCTCAACGACCTGCTTGCGGTCGTTCAGCCGATGACGGACGGGCTGGACGAGATAATGGCCCAGTCCTACAGCCTTGTGGACGCCTTGAGAATGCTTGTGGACCGGACGAGAGACCATCCCGGAGAGATGCTGCTCCAGCAGGGGGAGGTTGACTGGCCGTGAGCAGGTTGTTGCTTTCATCCTTGCTCCTGACGTGCGCATGCATCACCGTAAACGTCGGGGGCGGCGGGGAGCCGGCGTCGGTGTACGCGGTCGACAGCCCCGCTCCGCCGGCCGGGGAAGGCGGCTGGGGATGCGTCGTCCGCATACGCGACTTCCGCTGTGTGACAGNATATGACAGGACTGACATGGTCCTCCAGGGAACCGACGGCCTTCTCACGATCTCTTCCGGCAACAGGTGGTCGGCTTCGCCCGGCAGCCTCCTGGGCGATCTGCTGGCGAGGGACCTCCTCGCGTCAGGCGGTCCGGATGCAGTGCTCAGGCGCACTTCCGCCGGCGGCGGGGACATAGTCGTCGAGTGCTTCGTGAGCAGGTTCGGCGCAGTGCAGGACCGGGACGGGAGCTGGAGCGCCTCTCTGGAATCCGACGTCATGATGCTCGACGCCTCCGCCGACTCGATCCTGCTCCAGAAGGTCTATTCGTACGATATCTCCATGCCTCCCGGAGGGGAGTTCGCGGAGCTGGCCAGGGCGATGGGCGAGGCTGCCGGGAGCTGGTCGGCCGACATCAGGGCGGACATGAGGGCCATCGCTTCCATGCTCCAGGCCGCCCGGCAGGAGGACTGATGCTCGGGATCCTCAGGAGGAGGCAGGCCGAACCCGGGAAGCAGACAGCTCCCGCGGAAGGACTCAACAGCTTCGTGATCGTGGTGCTCGACAGCTGCCGCTTCGATACCTTCGTGGAGGCGGCTCCGAAGTCCATGAACAGGCTGGGCGTGCTCGAGAGGCGCTACAGCTACGCCTCGTGGACCGCGCCGTCGCACTACAACCTCCTGATGGGGCTGATGCCACACACGAGCCCGAAGAGGATGTTCGCCTCCGACTACTATCGGGACGACTTCCTGAAGTTCAACGAGCGCCTGGGATCGAAGGGCCTCGAATTCAAGAGCCTGGTGCCCGGGCTGTATCTGCCGCCCTTCCTGCGTGACTCGCTCGGGTATCACACCGCCGCCATGGTCTCGCTCCCGGTGCTCAACAGCTCGACTCCGGTCAACAGGGGATTCGATTCCTGGCGGCTCATGCCGAAGCACAACGACATGAACGCCATGCTCGATCTGATGGTCTTCCCTCCCGGCAGGCCGAGCTTCTACCTGCTCAACGTCGGGGAGACCCATTATCCCTACGCCCTGCCCGGCGAGGCGGAGGACCTCTGGCCCAGGATAAGCGGCGTGCATGGGGTGTTCAAGCATCTCGACGATCACGCAGCCGGTGCCGAAGCCACACCCGAGGGCGAGCCGAGGTTCTTCACCCTGGAGCAGCTCGCGATGCTCCGCCGGCGGCAGGTGGCTGCGGTCGGGTATCTCGACGGCGTTTTCGACAGGCTCTGCAGCATAGTTCCTCCGGGCACCTGGATCACCGTCACATCGGACCATGGCGAGCTGTTCGGAGAGGACGGCTATTTCGGCCACGGCCCCGTGTTCCATGAGAAGGTGTTCGAAGTGCCCTTCATCGAGGGCAGGATCAGGGGCTAGAGCCAGCATCGGGCCGTCGGCCCGCCATCTGCACTTTACGGATGTTGTACATTCAAGTATTTTTGTATAGTTGAGCGGTACACCCAAACCGTGAAGGGGATGCCGAGGATGGACGCCATCTCTGCTGCAAGGTCGCAGATCCGACGAAACATCGACAGGATGGTCTCCGAAGGCGCCGAGTACTCGGATGCGAGGTTCTTCACAGAAGACTGGTCCGAGAACCTGGTGCTCTACGACGGGAACCTGGAGGCGAACGACACCGGACTCGAGACCGGCGTCGGCGTGCGAGTGCTNTGGGGCGGAGCCTGGGGCTTCGCGGCATCNTCGGGTTCCTCCGGGATCGACGCCAGCTTCGACCTGGCCCTGAGGAACGCCAGGACGGCCGCGGGCCTGGTCAAGGTCAAGCTGCGCATGGGTTCGGCTTCCCCCGTGAACGGANCGTACACCTCCCCGGTCGAAGTCGACCCCTTCGGAGTCGGCCTGGGAGACAAGCTCGACTTCCTGGTCTCGCTCGATTCGCGCCTCAGGGATGACTGGATCCTGCGGCGCATAGTGTCGGCCGCATTCACGAGGAGGCATGTCCTCTTCCTGAACAGCGACGGGACGGAGATCGAGAAGAGGCTCGCGGACACATTCGCCGAGATGACCGTGATGGCCCTCGACTCCGACGGGCAGATGCAGCGCAGGAGCATGAGCCTTTTCTCGACCGGCAGAGGCTCGAGGGGATGGGAGATGCTGACCTGCCCCGACCTCTTCGGCGGCCATGCCGAGCGAATAAAGTCCGAGCTCTCGTCACTGATCGGTGCCGAGCCGCTGGAGTACGGCCGGCGCTCGGTCATCCTGCTTCCGGGACAGACATTCCTGCAGGTGCACGAAACCATCGGGCACCCGCTGGAGCTGGACAGGATTCTCGGCTATGAGCTCTCGTTCGCCGGCGGCTCCTTCGTGACGCTCGACTCGATAGGCAGTCTCAGATACGGCAGCGAGAAGCTGAACGTCAGCTCCTTCGGCGGGATCGAGAATTCCCCCGGCACCTTCGGCTACGACGATGATGGAACCCCCGAGAAGGACTACATGCTGATCGACTCCGGAATCCTGGTCAACGTCCTCAGCTCGAGGGCGATGGTCAACGAGGCCAACGACAGGGCCGGCAGAAAGGTGCTGGCCGACAGCGGCGGGGCTGCGAGGGCGACGGCATTCTACCGCGCGCCAATCGACAGGATGACCAACGTCAACATCCTGCCGGGCACCGACGGCAGTCTCGAGGACATCGTCGCCTCCACCGCCGACGGCATCATCGTGGACAATCCGACCTCCTGGTCCATAGGCTCGAACCGCGAGCACTTCCATTTCGGATGCGAGATCGCGTGGGAAGTGAAGGACGGCCGACGCACCAGGATCCTGAGGAACCCCACCTACCAGGGGCACACCCTCGAGTTCTACAATTCGCTCGATGCCGTGGGCGACGAGAGCACATGGCGGCTGATGCAGGTGGACAACTGCGGCAAGGGGGAACCCAACCAGGTGATGCAGCTGGGCCACGGCGTGCCCGTCGTGCGCTTCGGAAACGTGATCACGGGCGAGAGGGGGCAGTAGGATGATCGCTCCAGGAATCCGTGAGATCCTCCTCGAGGCCAGGGACCGCGCTGAGAGGAAGGGGCTGAAGGCCGTCATATCCCTGCACAGCGAGCACAGCCATCTGATGAGGATCGGCAACAACTCGGTATCCCTCAACACCTCGGAGAACCTGACCCGGCTCGACACCTCGGTCGTCTCGGGAAGGCGCGAGGGCAGCCACACCCACCTGGGTGAGATAGAATCGATAGACGGGGTCATGGAAGCAATCGAGATCTCCGCGCGCAAGGCCGAGGTCGCGTGCCCCAAGGACTACGACCCCATCCCCGCCGAGATCGAGGAGGATATCGATCAGTCGGAGCAGTACGACGCGACGCTCGAGAGCCTCGATCCTTCGCGGAAGGCCGAAACCTACAGGGCGATCTTCGACGGCGCGGGCAGGGACTACAATTACTCCGGATCCTGGTCGAGCGGCTCGACCTCGATCTACCTTCTCACGACCGCGAACAGGCGTGAGGCGTGCTGGAAGGCCACCGACTCACTGTTCTCGGTCGTTCTGAAGCACCCCTCGCGCAAGTGGGAACTCCAGAGCGAGCAGTCGGGATGGCGCTCCGGAGACGTCCTCCCCGAGAGGTCGGTGGGGCTGTTCCACGATCTGCTCCCCGTCTACGAGGGTGGGGANGCCATACGCAACGAGCCTGGCGACTACACGGTGCTGTTCGGCCCCAACGCCGTCGCCGAGCTCCTCATGATGGCGCTCTGGACGGGGCTCATGGGGAGGATGTACGAAGAGAAGCTGGGCTGGACCGCGAAGAACGCCATGGGCGATCAGATCCTGGGCAGGAACGTCACAGTCGTCGACGACCCGTCCGATCCGGGAACCTTCGGAACGGGCTTCGACTTCGGCGGGATGCGCAGGCGCAGATACGGGCTGATCGAGGAGGGCAGGCTGGCCGGTCTGATGTACGACCGGTCGACTGCAGCCAAGTACGGGCACAAGCCCACGGGGCATGACACCAATTCCCCGAGCATCGTGATGTCGTGCGGAGAAGGCCCGGCCGATCCGCTCGCGGCGGCCGCCTCCCACGGCGGGAGGATGCTCTACATCCCCGCCCTGCACTACATGAACCTCCCCAACATGAGCAAGGGCATAGTCACCGCCAGCTCGCGCTTCAACGCCGTGCTGGTCGAGGACGGGAGGATCGTCGCCCCCATCTTCTCGTCCAGGGTGACGGACACATTCCAGAACATCTTCGGGAACCTGGCTGTGCTCTCGGGCGCCCCGTCCTCGGTGAACCTCTCGAACACGTATGGCAGGAGGGCTCCGGTAGCCATGAGCGTGCCGTCCTATGCCATCGCCGAGAAGGTCAGGATCACGGACTGCGCAGACAGCTTCTGAAGGGTTCCCGGGCAGGAACGGGGAAGGGCCGCGCATCAGGCGCGGCCCTTCCCACTTCTCTCGTGGAAGGTCAGACGGCCATGAACCAGGTGACCTTTGCGAACACTCCTGGAGCGGCCCTGCCCCAGGAAGCATCCCCGTTCCGCAGGGCCGAGATCTGCGCCAGCAGATAGACCATGCTGCCCGGCAGGTACTGGAGCCCGCCCAGCAGGTTGGCAGTGAACTCCCGGGAGGACGAGCTCCCTGTCAGGGAGTAGTCCATCTCGAAGTCGGACAGCTGTGTGAAAAGCCTGAGACTGGCGTCCGGAGAGAGCATGAGGGACACCCTGCCCACCAGCGAGCGCCAGTCCGTATCCCTGCTGTCCCAGTCCTCCGCCTCCCAGTTGTAGACAAGAGCGCCTTCGGTTTCGTACAGCATGCACTCCACGCTCGCCCTGACCGAAGGAACCGGATTCGCGGTCAGATGTCCGTTCACGCTCCTGAATCTGCCCTCCTGCTCGAACTGCCCGATGTCGAAGCTGCACCCGGCGCTGTACGGGCTGTACCAGTCGGTCGAAGCTGAGATGCCGCCCTGTACGGTCCGGGGGTATTCGCGCCCTTCCGGACCCTCGTACCTGTCGAAGCGCGCGCCGGACCACCCCAGCGACCCGCCCAGATGGCCTCCGGATATGAAGCTCCAGTCTGACTCCAGGTCGACTCCGCGCGCCAAGACTCGGCCTCCGTCGTCGAAGCCGTACCAGCTCCCGACCCCGATGTCGGAGCGCCCGAAGACCCCTCCCGGCTCGAAGCTGTAGTTCACATAGAGCTCGTTGCTCGTCTGTCCCGTCGCGGTCGTGAAACCGGCGGCGTTGGCGTCGAACTCGTCCTCCACCGTCGTGCTGGTGGCCTCCCAGTACAGGTCGGGCGACATGCCTGCGGCACCCAGCGACCAGGCCCCGCCCTCTTCGCCCTCGGAGTCCCAGGTGCGTCCGTACTCGCCCCCGACGACCACCTCGTCGGTGACAAGGAGCTTCCCGTCAGCCGCCATCGCCCTCTCGAATCCCGCTTCTGCGCTGTCATGGGCGGGAATGTCCACCGATGTGGCGGATAGGCCGAGATAGCTCCATGCGTCGAAGTCCTGCCTGAGTCTGAGGATCCCGAAGTTCTCCAGGGGCTCGGAAAGCGTGCCGTCGTCCTCCTCCATGCGGTCCGTCACAGCGTCGAGAAGGCCGAAAGTGAAGCCGCCCGGAGTCCTCCCCGTGAGCTTCGCCCCACCTATGATCGGGATGGGTTCACCCAGGGGCGTCACTGCTCCTATCCGCCTGGAGTAGAAGAGATCGAGGGGCATGTCGAAGATGTCCCCTCCCTCCAGGAAGAAAGGCCTCTTCTCGCTTCTGAAGAGCTCGAAATGGGTCAGGTTCATCTGCTCTTCGTCGGCCTCCACCTGCCCGAAGTCGGGGTTGACCGTGAGGTCGGCCACGACGCTGCTGGAGATGCCGGCCTTGATGTCCACTCCGGCGTCGAAAGTGCCGTCCCAGACTCCACTCCCGGGCTGAAGACCCCTCCCGGCGGCGTAGGGGCGGACCTCTATGCCCACAGAAGAGCTGAGGCCGGTCAGGCCGGTGAGTTCCGCGAAGTTGTCCAGGTCGGCCTGGTTGGAGCTTGCGGAGAGGACGAGCCAGCCGTTCTCGCCGGTCCGGCACAGGATCCGCTGGATGTTGAAGCCCCAGGTCTGCTCCTGCTCTTCAGGGAAGCGAAGGCAGCTCAACGGTATCGCCACCTCGACGCTCCACCCGTCTGGGCGTCTCGCGGTCGCGGCCGACCAGACGGCGTCCCAGCTGTAGTCCCAGTCGCCTTCCGGCGAAAGCCTCGAGTCCATCTGCGACCCCGCCAGGTTGACCTCGAAACTGAACGCCTGCCTCCCGTTGTCCCAGGTGTCGAGGAGGAGGGCTATCCATTCGCCGGGGTAATAGTTGTCGCGCGGGGAGAGCGCGTCGTTCATCTCATCCGGGCGGCTGTCGAAGAGGACGAAGCCGGCATAGAGGTTCTCTTCGTCGTAGAGGAACATGACGCTGGTGGGATCGGACATGGCCAAGCCCGGATTCGGCCCGTACTGGGTCAGCACCGTGTCGAGCCGCCCCGACTGCTCCCAGGCCTGCTCCTCGAGGTTCCCGTCGATATGGGGCGGCAGGACGGCCCTGACCGCGGAGATCGATGGGACGCATCCAGCGCGAGAGCAGCGACAATGACGAGAAAGCCCATTCCAACCTCCCGGGTTCGTTCAAGAGAATATGTTCAATCAAATATTTCTGAAAAGGGCCGTGTCGGTTCCCTGAGGCGAGACGCCCTTCCCCGGTCGGATGTTACCGCGGGTTTCTTCTGATCAGGTGTCCTGGCTCGCCTGACCGCGGGCGAGGCCGCGGACGACGAGGGCCGCCTTGCGGACGGCATCGCCGGGATGGGTCACCAGGTCCTGCGCCCAGTTCTGGATGTTGTGGAAGCTCGTCATCTTGCGCCAGCTCCTGTAGCGCTCGATCCTGTGCTTCCAGCCCACCACCTCGTCGAGGGTCATGAAAGGGAGCCTCATGTTCATGATCTCGTTGGCGCGGTTCCTTGCTGGATCGAGCAGCTCGGGATTCGTGTCGTTGGCGAGATAGCCGTTGTCCCTGGCCCATTCGTGGATGTACCTGCCCGGGATGGCGGTGGAGAAATAGACGATGATGTCGTCGGGCTTGAGCCGTTTCAGCAGCCTGTAGGTAAGCTCTATGTCGTCGTTGGTCTCCATGGGGAAGCCTATCATCAGATTAGCCGTGGCTTCGACACCGAACTCGTGGCACCATCTGAAGGCCTGTTCGGCCTGATCGGGGGTCGTGCCCTTCCTGTAGTACTCGAGGATCTTCGGGCTGCCGCTCTCGATCCCGAAACTTATGCAGTGGCAGCCGCTCTCGGACATGACTCTCACCTTGTCCCTGGTGAGGGTGTCCACCCTGCTGTTGCAGTGCCACTTCAGCGTGATGCCGTTCGAGGCCAGGCCATCGCGGAACGCTTCGAACCACTTCGTGGGGTGCATGGTGATGGTGTCGTCCTTGAAGAACACCGGCAGATGCTTCAGGCCTCTCAGGGCAGCCAGATCAGCCAGCTCGCGGACGACCGCGGCCGCGCCCCTGAGCCTGATGCCCCCGCCGAAAATCATGTCGGTGCTGGGCTTGCAGTACGTGCAGTGGAAAGGGCACCCCCTGCTCGTGACAACCCCGTATTCGGACATGCCGCCTGTCAGGTAGGAGTCGTAGTCGACCACGTCCCTGGCAGGATCCGGGATGCTGTCCAGATTCCTGATCACGGGGCGCCTGGGGTTCTGAACCAGCAGGCCGTCCCTCAGGTACGACACGTTTCTGAGCGCACGCAGGTCACCGCCTCTTTCGGCGGTTTCCACGAACTCCAGCAAAGCCTCCTCGGCCTCGCCCTCGATGACCCAGTCGACTTTCGTCTCCTCCAGCGTCTTGCCGGGGAAGATGCTCGGATAGGCTCCTCCCGCCAGCATGACGGCGCGGGGGTTGACCTCCCTGATGTGCGAGGCGACCAGGGCGGAGCGGCCCAGTTTGGCGGCAGCGGAGACGGCGATACCTATCAGGTCGACATCGCGGATCATGCCGTCGAGCTCGCCGATCTCACCGCAGAACGAGTAGTCGACGAACCGGACCTCGTGCCCGGCATTCCTCAGGACGCTGACGAGTATCAACTCGCCGACGGGCTCGGCGAGGCCGTTGTGCTCGAACCACTGGAATCTCGGGTAGACAAGGGCGATCTTCATCGGGGAGGACCTTTCCGCGTGTTCCGGCTCCGGGCTCCGCTCCGGGTCCCGGGAATATACAGAAGGAGTCCCGTACGGCATAATTCGATGCGGTCAGACTCGATCCCCGGAGGAGTCCCGTGCACTACGACGCTGTCGTCATCGGAGGGGGGCCGGCCGGTTCCTCGGCTGCCTTCGCCCTCGCTTCCGCAGGCGTTCCGGTCCTGCTGGCCGATGCGGCAGCCTCCCCCGGGGAGAAGGCTTGCGGCGGTTCCCTGAGTGGCCGGGCGACCGCCCTCCTGCTGCAGTGCGGCATCCTCGACTCTGCGGAGATCGCCTCGGTCACACTTTCCGAGCACCTCTCGATGCGGTTGTTCTACAACTGCGAACCCCTCCGGCTTCATGTCTCGGGCGGGCCGCCGATGAGGATGGTCGACAGGAGGCGTTTCGACGCCCTCCTGCTGGAGAAGGCCGGGCTCGCAGGGGCCGCTGTGGCATCACGCGAGCGCCTGGTGGACCTTTCGGGCGACGAAGCTCTCTTCCGCTCGGGCAGGACCGTCCGCTTCGGCTGCCTCATAGGCGCAGACGGAGCAGGAAGCCGGGTGCGAAGGATCTGCGAAGGGGGTCGCGCGCTTCCGAACGGCTTCGGAATCGAGCGCTTCCTGCCCATGCCGCCCTCCTTCCCCGACGAAATCCAGATACACTTCGGACAGATCCCGTACGCCTACGGCTGGGTCTTCCCCAGGGCCGGCGAAGTCTGCATCGGGATGTGCAGCTGCAGCCCTTCCGCCTCCCCCCGCAGCCTGCTCGCCGCCCTCGACTCGCTCTGCGAGAGAGTCGGGCTCGCCGTTCCCCGGGAAAGCAGGGCGAAGGGAGGGCTGATACCTGCGGGGAGGATTGCGGGGGGCCTCGGCGCAGGGCGCGTCTACCTCGCAGGCGATGCGGCCGGATTGTGCGACCAGGTCTCGGGCGAGGGGATCTCTCTCGCGATCGAGAGCGGCCTGCTGGCCGGGAGGGCCGCAGCCGGCGATGGAAGGTCCTGGCTCCTGGAGGTGGC
>JGI20214J51088_10002417_pt1 | contig 12387 bp, 12 predicted proteins | sample WetSurMetagenome_FD_51088 | JGI IMG/M metagenome (IMG submission 51088)
ACAGTCGACAAGATCTCCAAGCTCCTGGGGCGTGGTGTAGTTCCCGATGACGAGCTCCACGAGGTTGAGGCCAGCCTTGATTTTTTCATATATCTGAGGCTAAAAAGCCAGATAGAGCAAGCATCAAAGGGTTTAGAACCGACCAATTTTATTGACCCTCTCAAGCTCAATGAAGTGGAAAGGGAGCGACTGAAAGTCGGTTTTTCAATGGTCAAAGCATTTCAGAGTTTTTTGGCAGATAAGTACAAAGTCAGCTTTCTGGCTGGTTAATCAAAATAATTTATCCCCTTCGATGCAGAGGCCTTTCCGAGCGTTTATCTCAAGGTAATGTGATATCTATAGATACAGCCTTATTGCTTCGTGAGCAGGACGTGGCACTTTGCCTCCTTGAGGATAATCCTCGCCACATTCCCTAGCAAATACTTCGACAACCCTGTCCTTCCTAATGAGGCTAGGACAATCAGATCGATATTTTTCTCTTCCTGTTCTTTCAAAATCTCCTCATAAGCCACACCGTTTCGGATATTAGAAGCAGTTTCGATTTCTTTAGTTTGTGGAAATCTTGCCAACTGTTTCTCCATCTTCTCTATGGCTGAATTCTTGATCTGGTTCTCCATGTCCTGGACGACCCTGTAGTCGATTGAATAAACGTCGACACTCTGTTGAATGTGCTTGCCAATGACGTGAAGAAGAAAAACTTTGGCGTTGTTCTGTTGAGCGATATCAAGCGCCTGTTTCAGCGCCTTATCCGAGTCAGGAGAGAAGTCTGTTGGAACGAGAATCTTCGTGGGTTTAAGCATGTGCTCCACCTCCGTTTATCATTTTGAGATCCAAACAATTAAGCATTTTCGCGTAATCTTAATTCCTAATAATACCACAGGAACATTATTTGTCAACGGCGAAACTTAATACGGCGAAACTTAACTGATGATAAGGAGAACATAAATCTTGAGACATGAAAAAGATAGAGATTTGTCAAGGTGAGATGACTATCTTTTCTCTGGCGTCTGAACATTGTTTCTCCGCCCCCTTATTTCTTAAAAATATCTTGACATAAAAAGGGAAATCGTTTATTATACCGAAGTTTTTCCGCAGTACTCGTATCCCTTAATGAGCTAGGGGATTATTTTTTTGGAGGTAACAACGGATGCCTACTATTAACCAATTAGTAAGGCTTGGGAGAAAAGTCGTCAAAAAGAAGAGTTCTTCTCCTGCCCTTACAAACTGCCCTCAGAAAAGGGGAGTTTGCGTGAGGGTATACACCACGACTCCTAAGAAACCGAACTCGGCTTTAAGAAAGGTTGCCCGTGTCAGATTAACGAATGGCATTGAGGTGACAACATATATACCAGGAATAGGCCACAACCTGCAAGAGCACTCAGTGGTTCTCATACGGGGCGGCAGGGTCAAAGACCTTCCAGGTGTTCGGTATCACATCATCAGGGGTTCTCTTGACGCAAGCGGTGTTGCAAACAGAAAGAAGAGCAGGTCGAAATACGGGGCGAAGAGACCCAAACAGTAAGGAGCGCAATAAAGGAGCAACGTTATGCCAAGAAAGGGACATGTTTCCAAGAGAGAAAAATTACCTGACCCGAAATACAATGATCTGATCGTAGAACGACTTATAAACCGTGTTATGCTCGATGGCAAGAAAAGCACGGCTAGCAGGATTGTTTACGGGGCATTTGAGCTCATAGAGAACAAAGCGAAGGAAGAGGCTTTAAAGGTATTCCACAAGGCCATGGATAACGTGAAGCCAGAGTTAGAGGTCAAGGCGCGGAGGGTTGGTGGCGCAACGTACCAGGTTCCCGTTGAGGTGAGGCTTAACAGAAAACTTTCTTTAGCCATACGCTGGATCATGAAGTATGCAAAAGATAGATCAGAAAGAACTATGACTGAGAAGCTTGCAGGCGAGATTATTGATGCTTATAACAACAAAGGTGGTTCTGTAAAAAAGAGAGAAGACACCCACAAAATGGCTGAAGCAAACAAGGCCTTTGCCCACTACAGATGGTAAATCCTTCATGAATCAAATTGTAAGAAACGTCGGTATTATGGCCCACATTGATGCGGGCAAAACAACAGCCACTGAAAGGATGTTGTTTTATACTGGCGTCAACAACAGGATTGGTGAGGTCGATGATGGCAACGCCACCATGGACTGGATGGATCAGGAGAAAGAGCGGGGTATTACCATTACCGCGGCAGCTACAACCTGTTTCTGGAAAGGACACAGGATTAACATCATCGATACCCCTGGTCATATCGATTTTACCGTTGAAGTTGGAAGATCGCTCAGGGTCTTGGACGGTGCAGTAGCGCTTTTTTCTGCTGTTGAAGGGGTAGAGCCCCAGTCGGAGACAGTGTGGCGGCAGGCGGACCGGTACAGGGTTCCAAGGATCGGCTTTGTGAACAAGATGGACAGACCGGCTGCTGACTTCAATAAATGCATTCAGATGGTGAGAGACATTCTCAAAGCAAACCCCCTTATCCTCCAGATCCCCATAAGAGATGGTGATGAGTTTTTAGGTGTTGTTGACATCATTACACAAAAGGCAACGCTTTATGATACTGCAACAAGAGGGATCGAATACACCGTTGAGGAGATCCCCGGGTACCTGAAAGACGAGGCCCATCAGTTGAGAGAACGTCTCATGGAATCCCTCGCTGAGATAGATGATAGCCTTATGGCTTCATACCTGGATGGTGCGGTCATTGAAGAACATGAAATCAAGAGGGTTATCCGGGAAGGCACTCTGAAAGGGACCATTCTTCCCATACTGTGCGGTAGTGCTTTTAAAAACAAGGGCATTCAGCCGCTCCTGGATGCAATCGTTGACTACCTCCCCTCGCCTGCCGATGTAGCACCTTACGAATACTGGACAACAGACGGCGAAGAAGGGCATCTGAAAGGCACACAGGATGAATCCTTTAGCGGCCTTGTCTTCAAGATCATGAATGACCCCTTTGTCGGGCAGTTAAGTTACATAAGGATTTACTCGGGCCAGCTAAAAACAGGCGAGAAAGTCTTGAATAACTCGAAAGGAAAGACCGAGAGGATTGGCAGGATAATACAGCTTCATGCTAATAAGCGGGAAGATGTAAAGAAGGTAGAGGCAGGTGATATCTGTGCTATCGTAGGCCTGAAAGGGGCCTCGACAGGTGATACACTTACTCAGCCTGATTTTGAAATCCTTTTTGAGACAATAGAGGTTCCTGCGCCAGTTGTTTCCATCGCTATTACACCGAAGAAGAAGGATGATCTCAAAAAGATGTGGCTTGTCTTTAACCGGTACACAGTGGAAGATCCATCACTCAATGTTAAACTCGACAGCGATACGGGAGAGGTTATTCTTTCCGGTATGGGTGAACTCCACTTAGAGATCATCATGGACCGGGCAAAGAGAGAGCATAACCTTGATATGTTATCTTCTCCACCTCAGGTGGCATACCGGGAGACGATCACGAAGGCTGTCACAGGTATCGGGAAATACATAAAACAATCAGGCGGCAAGGGTCAATATGGCCACGTGGTGTTACAGATATCCCCGGTTGAGGGAGCCGATTTTGTATTTGAAAACAAAATCGTGGGTGGTAGTATCCCAAGGGAATATATCTCCTGCGTTGAGACCGGGGTGAAGGAAAGGCTCGAAAAGGGCGTTGTCCTCGGGTATCCCCTGATCAATGTCAAGGTCGAACTGGTGGATGGGTCGTACCACGAGGTCGATTCCTCTGAGCTTGCCTTTAAACTGGCCGGTTCGCTTGGTCTGAAAGATGGTGTAACGAAGGCTAACCCGGTCATACTTGAGCCTATAATGAAAGTTGACATAAATGTCCCTGGCGATTGCCTCGGCAATGTTATTGGTGACCTTTCCGCGAGAAGAGGAAGAATTGCAGAGCTTGGCGACAGGAACGAGTTTAAGTATGTTGTTGCACATATTCCTCTGGACGAGATGTTCGGTTATACAACCCATCTGCGGAATGCGACTCAGGGAAGGGGTTATTNNACGATGGAGTTTTTCCACTACACCCCCATACCCCANNATATCTTTGAAAATTTAAAGAAAAATAGAGAAAAAACAGTAACGGAGGTTCTATATGGCTAAGAAGAAGTTTGAAAGAAAGAAACCCCATGTCAACATAGGAACCATAGGACACATAGATCACGGGAAAACCACCCTTACCTCGGCTATTACCCGGTGCCTTGCCAATAAGGGGATGGCGACAGTGGATCCCCTTCGACCAGATCGATAAGGCCCCTGAGGAGAAGGAGCGCGGTATCACGATTGCCACGGCACACGTGGAGTATGAAACCGACAATCGTCACTACGCCCATGTGGACTGCCCCGGACACGCTGACTACATCAAGAACATGATTACCGGAGCCGCCCAGATGGATGGCGCCATCCTTGTGGTAGGAGCGAACGACGGTCCCATGCCCCAGACGAGAGAGCATATCCTGCTCGCCCGCCAGGTCGGTGTCCCCTTCATGGTTGTCTATCTCAACAAGGTGGACATGGTGGATGACCCTGAGCTTATCGAACTCGTGGAGCTTGAACTCCGTGAACTCTTAACCGCCTACGAATTCCCCGGCGACAAGATCCCCATCATCAAGGGAAGCGCGCTCAAAGCCCTGGAACACGGCTGCGGCGACCGGGAGTGTCCTGACTGCAAATCCATCTATGAGCTCATGGATGCCGTAGATTCCTATATCCCCGAGCCTGTCCGTGATATGGATAAGCCCTTCCTCATGCCCGTGGAAGACGTCTTCTCCATCTCCGGCCGCGGTACCGTTGTGACCGGTCGCGTGGAGAGAGGAGTCATCAAACCCGGCGAGGAAGTGGAGATCATCGGCTTCCGTCCTACCGTAAAGAGTGTTGCCACCTCCGTGGAGATGTTCCGGAAGATCCTGGAACAGGGTCAGGCAGGAGATAACGTGGGTGTCCTCCTCCGTGGTGTCAAGAAGGATGATGTGGAACGTGGTCAGGTCCTGGCCAAGCCCGGCTCCATCACCCCCCACACAAAGTTTAAAGGTGAAGCCTATATATTAACCAAGGAAGAGGGCGGACGGCATACACCCTTCTTTGCCGGCTATCGCCCCCAGTTCTACATCCGGACAACTGACGTGACCGGTGTGGCAAAGCTTCCTGACGGGGTCGAGATGGTCATGCCCGGTGACAATATAACCTTAAGTATCGAACTCGTCTCCCCCATAGCCCTTGAGAAGGAACTCCGCTTCGCCATCAGGGAAGGCGGGAAGACCGTAGGTGCCGGGGTGTGCACCGAGATCATAGAATAGAGGGGATGGAAGATGAGGCAACTTGTGACACTTGCGTGTACAGAATGCAAGAACAGAAACTATACAACTACAAAAAACAAACAAAAAACACCAGACAGGCTTGAGACAAAGAAGTATTGCAGATTCTGCAAGAGGCATACCTCTCACAGGGAGACAAAATAAAAGGCCAGTAGCTCTAACGGATAGAGCACCGGACTCCAAATCCGGGTGTTGGGGGTTCGAATCCCTCCTGGCCTGTAATGTATGGAGATGCCATGGATATTAATGGAAAAATAGAGATTGTAAAGGCATATTTCAGGGATGTGTATCTGGAAGGTAAAAGAATTACATGGCCTTCGAGAAAGGACGCCATGAAGGGAACATATATTGTATTGATTACCGTTTTCGTTGCATCAGTATTCCTTGGTATCGTCGATGTAGGATTGGCCAAATTCATTCAGGCAATACTACGTGGATAATCAAATGGAAAAGAAATGGTATGTAGTCCACACGTATTCCGGCTACGAACAGAAGGTCAAAGAGAACNTCGAGGAAAACATCAAAAGCAACAAAATGGATGATTTATTCGGGGATATTATTGTCCCATCTGAGGTTATCATGGAAAAAGTGAAGGGACAGGTAAAAAAATCGCAGCGAACTGTGTTCCCAGGCTACATTATCGTTAATATGCTTATGAATAACGATTCCTGGTATCTTGTGAGGAATACCCCGAAGGTTACCGGATTTGTGGGATACGATAAAATGAATCCCCCGCCTCTGCCGGATCACGAAGTGAATGAGATTATTTACGCCATCCAGGAAGGNAAAGGCAAGATAAAGCCAAAGATCAGGTTTGAAAGGGGGGATGGTGTCAAGGTTACTGAGGGACCATTCACAAATTTTACGGGTGACGTGGAGGAAATAAAACCGGAAAAAGGCAAGGTGAAAGTACTGCTGAACATTTTTGGCAGAACAACACCTGTAGAACTTGATTTTATACAGATAGAAAAAATCTAAAGGAGTCAGGAAATGGCAAAGAAAGTCGTTGCTATGGTCAAATTGCAATTGCAAGCAGGTCAGGCAACTCCATCACCACCGGTCGGGCCGGCTTTGGGCCAGCATGGTGTAAACATTATGGAATTTTGCAAAGCTTTCAACGAAAAGACGAAAACTCAGGAAGGAACTGTTATTCCCGCACTGATCACGATTTTTTCGGACAGGACCTTTACATTTGTTACGAAGACACCTCCTGCAACATTTCTCATCAAGCGAGCTGCAAAACTTGCAAAAGGCTCCAACAANCCGAAGAAGGAGATGGCTGGAAGCATTACAAAGTCACAGGTTAAGGAAATAGCCCAGCTCAAGATGGTAGACCTNAATGCAAAAAATATTGAGGGAGCCATGAAGATTATTGAAGGCTCAGTGAGAAGTATGGGGCTGGAAGTAGTGGAAGGATGATAAAGCAGAAGTTGAGATGCTGAGAGGTTGAGAAGTTGGGTGATGTGGCTCAACTCCATAACCCTCTATCTTCTTGACTTTTGATTTCAATGAAGGAGTAAGACACATGGCGAGGATAGCAAAGAAATACGCTGAGGCAATAAAAAAAGTTGACCGAGAAAAGAGATACGATATGGATGAGGCCTTAGATCTTCTTCCCCAGATGACATTTGCAAAATTTGATGAGACCGTGGAACTTGCGCTTAGGCTCGGCGTTGATCCGCGACACGCCGACCAGATGGTTAGGGGAAGCGTTGCACTGCCGAACGGATTGGGCAAAAAAGTCAGGGTTCTTGTATTTGCCAAGGGGCAGAAAGAGAAAGAGGCTGAAGAAGCCGGTGCAGAATTCGTTGGCGCAGAGGACCTGATCGAGAAGGTCCAGAAAGGTTGGCTTGATTTTGACAAGGCAATTGCAACACCTGATGTGATGGGCATGGTCAGCAAGCTTGGTAAGATTTTAGGGCCGAGAGGGCTTATGCCAAACCCTAAGGTTGGAACGGTCACNTTTGACATTGCAAAAACAGTAAAAGAGATAAAGGCAGGTAGGGTGGAGTTTAGAGTTGATAAGGCAGGCAATCTCCACATCCCTGTCGGCAAGATAAGTTTTGGTAAAGAAAAACTCCTCGAGAATGTTAATTCGCTCCTCGAAGCAATTGTACGTTTAAAACCACCTTCAAGCAAAGGGACGTATGTGAAAGGCATCGCCGTTTGCACAACTATGAGCCCGGGTATAAAAATTGACCCAGCATATGTGAGAAATTTGAGTAAATAAGGGAATGAGTCAGAGAAAGTAGGTGTTCCGTCAAGGCGGAATTAAACGATTACGGCCTACCGAGATTTATTGTAATGTCGCTTTCCTGACTTTCCATACATTCTTTAAGAAAGGAGGGATGAAAACCATTGGAACGACAAAAGAAGGAAAAGGTAGTTGAGGAATTAAAGGCAAAGCTTGCTAATCTCAATGCCATGTTTCTCGCGGAGTACAGCGGAACGAACATGACCCAGATGACAAAGCTGAGAAGAGAGCTCAGAAATGTTGATGTTGAATTCAACGTTGTGAAGAACACCCTTCTCAAAATTGCGTCCGGAGGAACAAAGGCAGAAGTGCTGCAAGATAAGTACACCGGTCCGAATGCGATTATCTGCATCAACAAAGACCCAACAAGCGCTGCAAAGGTCTTATCCGGTTTGGCCAAAGATGTTCCTCACCTAAAAATGAAGGCCGGGTTTTTGGGTGACCGGGTCATTACGCCGGAAGAGATTCTGAAACTTGCCACGCTACCATCGAAAGAAGTGCTTGTCGGCAAGTTTCTCGGGTTGCTGCAGGGCATGCCCCAGCGGCTTCTGTATGTGCTTTCTGGAAACATGAACAAATTCATGATGACGCTGAATGCAATTAAAATTCAAAAAGAACAAGGGTGAAGGAGGTAATACATGAGCGCTACAAAAGAAGATGTGATTCAATTTATCGAGAACATGACAGTTCTTGAACTCGCTGACTTTATAAAGGTTTTAGAAGACAAATTTGGAGTATCGGCAGCAATGCCCATGATGGCTGCAGCAGCACCGGCAGGTGGTGCTGCCCCTGCAGCTGAAGCAGTTGAAGAAAAGACAGAGTTCAACGTAATTCTGACAGGTTACGAGGCAGACAAGATCCAGGTCATAAAGGTTGTCAGGGCAATCACGAGCCTCGGCCTTAAGGAAGCAAAGGATCTTGTAGAAGGTGCGCCAAAGTCTGTTAAAGAAGGAGTATCAAAAGATGAGGCCGCAAACATCAAGAAACAACTCGAAGAAGTGAGCGGTCAGGTCAAAGTAGAGTAAAACTGAGGGTTCCATGGTTCGTGGGCCAGTCATCGATTGACCCCTGGAACCCTGGAACCCTTAAAAATATGAGGTGAAAAAGAATATGAGGGAAACCTTTAATAATAAGATTTTCAGGAAGAATTACGGCAAGATCAAGGAGATACTTGATATCCCTAACCTCATTGAAATCCAGCTCGATTCCTATGTAAATTTTCTCCAGAGAGATATTTCCCCGGAAAAAAGGGTAAACATTGGCCTACAGGCAGTTTTTAAAAGTGTATTTCCTATTAAGGATTCCCATGATACAACGTCTCTTGATTTTGTTAAATACGAAATGGTTGATCCAAAAAATTCTGAAGAAGAGTGTCTTTTCAGGGGCTTAACATACGCTGCTCCCATGAGGGTTACCATCAGGCTCGTAGTTTGGAACATTGATCCGGTAACAAAAACAAAAGATGTCAGGGCTGTCAAAGAACAGGATGTCTATTTTGGCGAGATCCCACTTATGACAGAAAGAGGAACCTTTATCATCAACGGTACCGAAAGGGTCATCGTGAGCCAGCTCCACAGGTCTCCCGGGGTTTACTTTGACACAGATCATACAAAGTCACCCACAAGCGGGACCCTATCTTACACTGCACGGATAATTCCATACAGGGGTTCATGGCTTGATTTTGAATTCGACCATAAGGAACTCGCAAATGTTCGAATAGATAAAAAGAAAAAGATACCTGTAACACTCCTTCTGAAAGCATTGGGCTATGCAGAGAAAGAGATACTCGATTATTTCTACGAAAAAGAAATAGTCATCATAAAAGAAGGAAAGTTATACAAAGAGACTCCACTTGTCCTTCTTATCGGACAGAAGGCACGCAATGACATTGTTAATGAAAAGACCGACGAGGTATTGATTAAGAAGCATAAAAAGATCAGTAAGGCCGATATCAAAAAGATGGAAGCTGCCAATATCAAGGCGATACCCGTTGAAGAAGATGACATAATCGGGAAGTTCACCTCTTCCGAGATTCTCGATCCGAAGACAAAAGAACCCATAATCTCAATAAATAAGATCATAACGAAGGAAGATCTCGCATCGATCATCAAAAAGAAGGTGAAAAGCTTCGATGTGCTCTTTATTGACAACCTGAACGTAAGCCCATCGCTTCGGAATACCCTCGAAACAGATAAGGCGAATACGAAAGAAGATGCCCTCCTTGAAATATACAGAAAACTGAGACCCGGTGATCCCCCAACGATTGAATTTGCTGAAACTCTTATCCACAATATGTTTTTCAGCCCAGAGCGGTATGATCTTTCAAAGGTCGGCAGGTTAAAGATAAACCACAGGCTTGGTCTTGATGTGCCCCTTGATGTCTCGACACTGCGAAGAGAGGATATCATAGAGGTTGTGAAACACCTCCTGAGGCTCAAGGATGCGAGAGGTGCCGGTGATGATATCGACCATTTAGGAAACAGAAGGGTAAGAACAGTCGGGGAGCTTTTGGAAAACCAGTTCAGGATGGGCCTTGTCCGGATGGAAAAGGCCATCAAGGAGCGACTAACCTTCCCTGAGATGGAGACCCTTATGCCCCACGACCTGGTCAATCCAAAACCGGTGGCAACGGCAGTCAAAGATTTCTTCGCATCGAGCCAGCTTTCCCAGTTCATGGATCAGACGAACCCATTAAGCGAGATAACCCATAAAAGACGGTTAAGTGCCCTTGGGCCGGGTGGTCTCACCAGGGAAAGGGCAGGCTTCGAAGTGAGGGACGTACACCCAACCCATTATGGAAGGATATGTCCTATTGAAACCCCGGAAGGTCCAAATATCGGACTCATCGCCTCTCTTTCAACATACGCAAAAGTGAATGAATACGGCTTTATTGAAGCACCCTACCGGAAGGTTGACAAGGGAAGGGTCACTGATCAGGTACACTACTTGAGCGCTCTCGAAGAGGAGCAATACTTTACGGCCCAGGCCAACAGCCCTGTCGATGAGCACGGAAAATTCAAAGATGCCTTGATTTCGGCCCAAAAGGGAGGAGGTTTTTACCTCATCAGTCCTGATCAAGTCGATTTTATGGACGTGTCTCCTAAACAGCTCGTCAGCGCATCTGCTTCCCTGATACCCTTCCTCGAACACGACGATGCAAACAGGGCACTCATGGGATCAAACATGCAGAGACAGGCAGTTCCTCTTATCATAACAGAAGCACCCATCATTGGTACAGGGATGGAAAAGATTGTGGGGAGGGACTCCAGGGTAACCATTACCGCGAAGCACAACGGTGTCATCAAAAGTGTAGATGCAAACAGGATTATCCTTAGGTACGAGGAAAAAAGCAAGCACGAGGAACCTGTTACAAAAATAGATGTACATAACCTCCTTAAATTCAGGAGATCAAACCAGGATACATGTATCAATCAAAGGGTAATTGTGAAGGAAGGGGACTTCGTAAAAAAAGGTGATGTCCTTGCAGATGGTCCTTCCACGGACAGGGGAGAGCTTGCCCTTGGTAAAAATGTTCTTGTGGCCTTCATGTCCTGGCGTGGATATAACTACGAGGATTCTGTCCTTGTCAATGAAAGGCTTGTGAAGGAAGATGTATTTACATCAATCCATATTGAAGCGCTGGAATGTGTTGTTCGGGATACAAAGCTTGGTAAGGAAGAGGTAACAAGAGATATACCCAATGTGGGTGACGAGACATTAAAAGACCTCGATGAAAGTGGCATTATACGTATCGGGGCTACGGTAAAGCCGAATGATATCCTCGTCGGCAAGGTTACCCCAAAAGGCGAAACGCAGCTAACACCTGAAGAAAAGCTGCTCCGCGCCATTTTCGGTGAAAAGGCAGGAGATGTGAAGGACACTTCCCTGAGAGTTCCCCATGGCATCGAAGGGATCGTTACCGATGTTAAGGTCCTTTCAAGAAGGGGCGTTGACAAGGATGACCGGAGCAGGGATATTGAAGACAAAGAGGTATCCAATATNCTCAAGGACCAGGAAGACCAAATCAAGATTATCCTGGAAGGCACAAAAGAGAAGATCAACAGCCTGCTTCTCGGCAAGCCTGCCCCTGCAGATATTAAGGACGACCGCGGCAAAACAGCTATCAAGAAAGGCGATACGTTTACCAAGGATAAAATCGACCACATCAGCNCTGATAANCTGCAGGATGTCAATTTCAATGANGATGAGCTCGAATCGAAGGTATCTAAAATCCTCGATAGTAAAGAGAACCAGATAGAGATCATAAAGCTCTATTACGAGGATAAGATCAANAAGATCAAGAAAGGTGATGAGCTCCACCCTGGCGTTATAAAGACTATTAAAGTCTATGTTGCCATGAAAAGAAAGGTTGCAGTGGGAGATAAGGTNTCGGGTCGCCATGGAAATAAGGGGATCGTTTCGGTAATTCTCCCGGAAGAGGATATGCCTTTCATGGAGGATGGAACCCCGGTTGATATTGTACTCAACCCTCTTGGCGTGCCATCGAGGATGAATGCCGGCCAAATCCTGGAAACACATCTGGGATGGGCGGCGAAAGAACTTGGAAAGCGAATCGGTGGTTTGGTAGACAGCTATTACCGTGCAAGTTGTTCCCCGGATGTCATCAAGACCCAGTTGAAAAAGACATTTAACCATGGCGAGCTGAAAAGCTTTATTGACAAACTGAGCGATGAAGAGGTTATTGCCCTTGCCGGCAGCATGAAAGATGGTGTCCAAATAGCTGTCCCTGTTTTTGATGGAGCGAAAGAGTCTGAAATTAAGGACCTTTTCAAAATGGCAGGACTTGCTGACAATA
>JGI20214J51088_10002418_pt1 | contig 12384 bp, 7 predicted proteins | sample WetSurMetagenome_FD_51088 | JGI IMG/M metagenome (IMG submission 51088)
GGATGGATCAGAGGTTTCGGCGGCCAGGAGCTTATCAGCACATTGTTCCTGCTGATGTCGGACGGGATGCAGAAAGCCGGTATCGACCCGTTCGAGTTTTTAAAAAGAACTTCGTCAGAGCCGGCGACCGCAATATCTGGCGGGACGGCCTCTGGTGGACATCAAGGGTGATAGATTTTACCAGGGCTATGGATAAGGGAGCGGAGACATTCGGCTGGTACAATAAATGGCACGGCTGGCTCAAACCCACATCCGTCAACAGGACTAAAAGGACCGGAGTCGGCGTGAGCGTAATCGGTAATGCCGACGTCGGCGAGGACGTGTCTGAATCGCTTGTCAGTATCGACCCCATCGGCCATGTCATGATCTATACATCGGTAGCTGAGCAGGGTACCGGCCAGCGGAGCAGCCTGTGTAAATTCGCCGCTGAGGTACTGCAAATCTCCACGGACCGCATCTACCTGGTACCGCAGGACCCCAGTATCAGCCCTTATGATTTCGGCAGTGTCGGCTCCCGGGGCACTTATACGATGGCTGCAGGCATCATTAAAGCCGCCGAAGATGCCAAAAGACAGCTTTTCGAGCTGGCCGCAATACCCCTCAATTCCGCTCCCGGAACTCTGTATACGAAAGACGGTATGATCTTTGTGAAGGGCAAACCGGAGAAGAGCATACCCTGGCGGGCGGCCATGGGCGTTGCCCGGACTATCTTCGGGTACGGGCGCCACGAGCCGGACTACTCGCTGTGCAACATGCTGATGTCATTCGTCGAAGTAGAAGTAGATACGGAAACCGGCAAGGTGGACCTGCTGCGGATCGTTAACGCTACCGATGTGGGCCAGATAATCGATCCTCCCAGCCTGCAGAACCAGCTCAACGGCTGCATCGGATCGGCCGCTGCGGATAGTGCCATCTTCGAGGAGACAGTCCTGGACCACTCGACCGGCAGGATACTGACCGCCAACATGATCGATTACAAATGGCGCACGTTTAATGACCTGCCGGACATCTCCAACGTGATCGAGGAAACGCCGTTCCCAAGCCACCGTTTCGGCGCGGTAGGTGTCGGTGAGATAACCACCGCTCCCGGGCCCGGTGCTGTGCTGATGGCTGTTTCTAATGCCATCGGCAGGAGGGTGGTCGAATATCCCGCGACACCGGACAGGATCCTGAAAGCCCTGGGCAAGCTGTAAAGGAGACCACGACTATGAAAGCTTTCAAGCATTATAATGCTAAGACCGTAAAAGAAGCCGTAAAGATACTGCAAAATAACACGGGCAGGGCAAAGGTGATATCGGGCGGTACCGACCTGCTGGGTGTCCTGAAGGATAAAATCCTCTTCGAGTATCCTGATATTATAATTAACATAAAGACCATTCCTGGCCTGGACTACATTAAAGAGGATATACGGGGACTTAAGATCGGGACTCTAGCCAGGCTGGATGATATTGCCAAATCCCCGGTAATCAGGGCAAGGTATAATATCCTTGCTGAAGCCGCGGCATCTGTAGCCACACCTCAGGTCCGCAGAATGGGGACTATCGGCGGCAACCTTTGCCAGGACGTGCGCTGCTGGTATTACAGGTATCCCCATCAGATAGGCGGACGCATGCCCTGTTATCTGAAGGGTGGAGAGCTCTGTTATGCTCTGACGGGGGACCACCGGTATCATTCGATATTCGGCGGAATTAGAGTCGGCACTGGCTTAAATACCGGGAAGGTAAACCGGAATATGAGTCAGAGTTGTATATCCGTGAACCCGTCTGATATCGGTGTTGTGCTCATGGCTCTGGACGCAAAGATAAAAATTGCCGGAACAGACGGCACCAGGATAATTCCAATCGGAGAATTCTTCGGCACCTTTAAAAATAGCCTCAAAGCGGACGAAATAATTACCGGGATTCAAATACCGAAGCTACAGGATGGTGCCAACCAGGTTTTTATCAAACACAGGGTCAGGGAATCCATTGATTTTGCCCTTATCAGTGTAGCATCCGTTTTAACTCTCAAGGACGGCATTTGCCGTAACGCCGGGATCGCTCTTGGAGCGGTTGCCCCGGTACCGTTCAGGGCCGTCGGAGCCGAGCAAGCGTTAAAAGGCAAGCCACTCAACAGCGAAACGATTAATGCAGCAATGCAAGCTTCCGTTGAAGGGGCTGTTCCACTCCGCCAAAACAAATACAAAGTTGAAATATTGAAAACTCTGGTGAAGAGAGCGTTGGAAAAACAATAACCAATAGTCCTCTCGCCCCTTGTGGGAGAGAGTTAGAGAGAGGGGATTATCTTGAATTTGGTTGTTGTAATTTGTTTGATGTTTGTTGCAGGTTATTAGTTATTAATTTCTGAGCAACGGCTTCAGGTATTGTCCGGTGGCCGATTTGGGTATCTTCACAACATCTTCCGGTGTCCCGGTTGCAATAACGTAGCCGCCTTTATCTCCCGCACCCGGCCCCAGGTCGATTATCCAATCGGCGTTCTTGATAACATCCATATGATGTTCGATGACTACAGCCGTATTTCCTGCCTCCACCAGACGCTGCAGTACAACCAGCAGGGCTGCAACATCGCTGAAAGATAAACCTGTAGTCGGCTCATCCAGCATATAGAGCGTTTTACCTGTAGACCGCCGTGAAAGCTCGGTGGCCAGCTTCACCCGCTGGGCCTCGCCGCCTGATAGGGTCGGGGCCGGTTGTCCCAGGTGTATGTACCCCAACCCAACCGCGTTCAATGTTTCCAGTTTATTCCGTACGCCGGGGAAATGCTCGAAAAACTTCAGGGCTTCTTCGACTGTCATATCCAGTACATCGGCGATATTCCTGTCCTTGAATTTGATTTCAAGTGCCTCGCGGTTATAACGTTTCCCCTTGCACACCTCACAGGGCACGGTTACATCAGGCAGGAACTGCATTTCGATCTCAATGAAACCATCGCCGCGGCAGGCTTCGCAGCGCCCGCCTTTTACGTTAAAGGAAAATCTGCCCGGTCCATAACCCCTCATGCGGGCTTCCGGCACGGTGGCAAAAAGATCGCGGATGTGAGTAAACATGCCGGTATAGGTAGCCGGATTGCTGCGGGGCGTCCGCCCGATGGGAGACTGGTCGATGTTGATTACTTTATCGATGTTCTCGATACCTGTAATACTGTCAAAATCGCCCGGCCTTTCGTGAGAGCCATGAAATACCTGTGCCAGTTTCTTGTATAAAATATCGTCGACAAGCGTGCTTTTACCGCTGCCGGACACACCCGTAATACAGACGAACTTACCCAGTGGGATGCAGACATCGACATTTTTTAGATTGTTCTGGCGGGCCCCTTTGATGACGATTTCCCCGCCGTTGCCGGCACGTCTCTTCGACGGTAAGGGGATCTGTTTTTGCCCGCTGAGGTACTGACCGGTCATTGAGTCCGGATTGTTCATGATCTCTTGGGGAGTACCAACCGCTACGATCTTGCCGCCGTGCTCGCCGGCCCCGGGCCCCATGTCGATAATATAATCGGCAGCTCGCATCATTGCCTCATCATGCTCGACAACAACGATAGAGTTACCCAGTTCGCGCAGCCTTTTTAATGTATTGATAAGGCGGTGATCGTCCGCAGAGTGCAGACCGACAGTCGGTTCGTCACAGATATAGACTACACCCATCAGTCCGCTGCCGATCTGTGTCGCCAGCCGGATACGCTGCGCTTCGCCTCCGCTAAGGGTCGCCGAAGCACGCTCGATTGTCAGGTATTCAAGGCCGATGTCCCTTAAAAATCCCAGCCGGGACTGAATTTCCTTAATGATTTGCCGCGCTATCAGCTGCTCACGGTCGTTAAAAACCGGTTTCTGTCCGTTGTTGCCGCAGGTTTTGTCCACCCATTCCATAATCTGGGTGACCGGCATACTGCTGACCTCCATAATATCCTTACCGCCGATGGTTACGGCTAACGCTTCCGGTTTAAGACGTTTACCATGGCAGGTCTGGCAGGGGCGGGAGACCATATAACGTTCGATGCCTTCCTTCGATATCTGGGACTCGGTATCCCGGTATAACCGGTTCATGCGGGGAATAATACCCTCGAAGCCTTCGATTCGTTCACGAATATGTCCGAAGCGGCTGCGGTAGATCTCATGCTCACCGCCTTCGCCGTAAAGCAAGATGTGCAGTTGTTGTTTGGTCAGGTCTTTCACCGGTGTACGCAGTGAAAATGCGTGTTGCCGCGCTACGTTCTCCATGTAATATAAATACCATGTATGGGACTGCCAGGGATGAATAGCTCCCTCTGCGATCGAAAGGTTCTTATTGGGAATTACCAGGTCCGGGTCGATCTCGTATTTTACGCCGAGACCGGTACAGGTAGGACAGGCACCATGAGGGCTGTTGAAGCTGAAGGTCCGCGGTGCGATCTCCCCGATGCTGAACCCGTCATATACACAGGCGTACTGCTCGGAGAAAAGCAGTTCTTCTCCGCCGGCGATAGAAACACTGATAACACCGGCGCCCAGCTTGAGGGCGGTCTCTACCGAATCGGCAATCCGGCTCTGGCTGTCGCTTTCGCCGATAACCAGGCGGTCCACTACCGCCTCGATGGTATGTTTCTTGTTCTTGTCCAACTGGATTTCATCGGAAACATCGTATGTTTTACCGTCCACCCGCACCCGGACATAGCCGCCTTTACGCAGGTCGGCAAATACGGACTGGTACTCGCCCTTGCGGTCTCTGACCAGCGGTGCAAGGATTAAAATACGGCTGCCGGCTGGAATAGCTTTTACGGCATCAACAATTTGCTCGACAGTCTGCATCGTTATTTCACGGCCGCACTTCGGACAGTGGGGATGGCCTACCCTCGCCCAGAGCAAGCGGAAATAGTCATATATCTCGGTAATGGTACCCACGGTAGAACGAGGGTTGCGGCTGGCCCCTTTCTGGTCGATGGATATGGCAGGGCTCAGTCCCTCTATATAATCGACATCCGGTTTTTCCATACGCCCCAGAAATTGCCGGGCATAGGCGGATAAAGATTCCATATAGCGGCGCTGTCCCTCGGCGTAAATAGTATCGAAAGCCAGGGAGCTCTTACCTGAACCGGACACACCGGTAATCACCACCAGTTTATCGCGAGGGATAACGACATCAATATTTTTTAAATTGTGTTCACGTGCACCCTTAACGACAATTGAATCCAGAGGCATGAATTAACTCCTGATAACCAATAATCAAGATACAATAAATAACTTAAATATTAAAGCTCAAATATCAAAACCAAAACTAAAAAGTTAAAACCAGATTACGGGATTTCCCAAATACCAATGACATGTTTTTGTACTAAGCTAAATATGCTTGAAAAATCTCTCCCAACCTCTCTTTGCTAAAGAGAGGGGTTCTCTCCCTTTTTCAAAGGGGGAGTAAGGGGGATTTTCCCCAATTGGCATTAATTCAATTGTACTGCAATTTACCCCGGGCAGCACATTTCTCCTTTCGAAATACTTCGTTTACCCCGATATGGGAATTGTTTAAATAATTTAGAAACAAATAACCATAGTGTTCATGGAACAGTAGCTTGTTCATTTGTGAAAGAGTATGAACACAATCATAATAGCACGCATGTTCTGGTATTGTAAAGCGAGGTTTATCGTTCCGGTTCATCTTTCCGATCAATTGTAATATGTTATAATCTTGGTCAAGGGAGTTACGGAGTACTTACGCAAGGAGCCGGTTATGAGCTTTAGTGATATCATCAAACTTGTTGTCAGTATTCTTGTTTGCTTTGCCGCCGCAGGCATGGGAAGCCTGTTCACCTTTAAAGCTATACCAAACTGGTACGCTGGACTGAAGAAGCCACCATACACGCCGCCCAATTGGGCATTCGGGCCAGTTTGGACCATCCTGTATATATTAATGGGTATCTCGGTCTTCCTTGTCTGGCAAAAAGGATTAGCCACTAATGGTGCCTCGCTTGCTTTCATCCTGTTCTGGATACAGCTTACAATCAACGCTGTCTGGTCAATCATCTTCTTTGGAATGAAGTCCAGGGGAGGAGGAGTCATAACAATTATAATGCTGTGGCTCCTTATTATGGCAACGATAATTGCCTCTTTCCGGGTTTCAAGCTGGGCAGGAGCACTTCTTATTCCCTACATTGTGTGGGTTAGCATCGCGTCATACCTGAATATTGGAGTATGGCTGCTGAACAAGCCTGCCAAACGGGGTACAACCGCTTAGCCGTGCTTCAAAATAAGGCGCCTCAATCTTCCTGGAACTTTTTTGCAGGACCCTGATTCGCTGCAAGTTCGAATCCCCTTAGCTGGAGTAAAGTATACAAGAAATGACATGAAGTTGCGTAAAGTTGCCTATGTACTGTATCGTCATTTCAGAGTCTTAATGAAAGCCACCAGATCATTAAGGTCCTTCGCAGACATTTGCCATCGGGGCATCGGATATTCAAGTGAATTACCAGCGGGGTCAACACCCTGAGCGATAGCCTGTTTTACTGTTTCTTCGGTGAAAGGTTGGTGGTCTTCGTACTGCCCTGTTAACGTCGGCCAGGTGATATCGGGAACGTCAAAGGTCTGCATCATGAAGTTAACCGTACCTCCATGACCTTCAGAACCATGGCAGTTGACACAGGCAAGTGGGCCTTGCATCATCCCACCTGGCCCTCCGGTATAAGTAATACGTTCACCTGAAGAACTCACGGCTGTGAAATAGATTCTCTGCCCATTAGAAGTAAAGGAAGTCTTACAACCTATTGCCACCAGCAACATCGAAACCGCAATTACCAGTACAGCTAACAACCCTAATTTACGCGATATCTTTTTCATCAAAATTCCGCTCCACTATAGAACCATTTGTGAAGTACAAAACTTTATGGAATAGGTGCTATTTTTCTACCCTTAAGAATCTGGCGTTTATAGCTACAATAATGGTACTAATAGCCATGAGGGCAGCCCCCACCGCTGGGTCCAACAATATTCCAACACCGTAGGCAACCCCGGCCGCTAACGGGATAGCGATAACATTATAACCCGTTGCCCAGACAAGGTTCTGGATCATCTTCCTGTAAGTGGCTCGTGAGAGATGGATTATAGAGACAACGTCCAGGGGATTGCTTCTTACCAGGAGGACATCCGCTATCGCTACGGCAACATCCGTACCGGCACCAATGGCGATACCAACGTCTGCCTGTGCCAGCGCCGGGGCATCGTTTACTCCGTCCCCCGTCATGGCCACCATCTGACCTCTAGACTGGATCTCTTTCACCTTCTCAACTTTCTTGTCCGGCAAGACCTCGGCGAAGTATTCATCAAGCCCTATCTCATCAGCCACCCACTTAGCCACTTGTTTATTGTCGCCGGTAATCATCATGCATCGGATACCCATCTCTTTTAATTGAGCTATCGCTTCTTTAGATTCTGGCCGAATGATATCAGCGAGGGCAATAGCGCCCGTCAACTCGCCGTCGATCAAGACATATATCACAGTCTTTCCTTGAGATGACAGCTTCTCTATCCTTTCGTCAGTAAGCTCAATTTTATTCTCTCTAAGGTATCCGGGACTTACGGTCTTTACCTCTATGCCATTTACTTTACCCAGGGCTCCTTTGCCCGGAATAGACTTGAATCCTTCCACTGGGAACGTCTCTTTGGCTGAGGATATGATTCCTTTGGCGATGGGGTGCTCGGAATTGTTCTCAATAGAAGCGGCATATTTTAAGATCTCTTTCTCATCCATTTCCCCGTCCAGAGGGATGATATCAGTAACGCCAAACTTGCCCATGGTAAGGGTACCTGTCTTATCAAACAATATCGCCGAAACCTTACGGGCTTGCTCAAAACCATCGCGGTTCTTTATGAGGAGGCCGGTTTTGGCCGCTACGGAAGTAGAAACAGCAATGACTAAAGGAATGGCTAGTCCTAGGGCGTGAGGACAGGCAATGACCATGACAGTAACCATCCTGGATAGGGCAAAGACAAACTCTTTGTGGCCGATATAGAGCCAGGAGAAAAGGGTGATTATCCCAACACTGATAGATATAATGGTAAGCCAGAGAGCAGCCCGGTCAGCCAGATTCTGTGTCCTGGACTTGCTTTCCTGTGCCTGCCTGACCAACTCCGTCATCTGGGAAAGGTACGAATCCTTGCCTGTCTTCTGAACCTCCACAGTTATTGAACCTTCACCATTAACGGAGCCGCCAATTGCAAAAGCACCGGTTATTTTTGCGACAGGGGTTGATTCCCCTGTTAACATGGCCTCGTTAACTGATGATTCCCCCTGGACTACTTTACCGTCTGCTGGTACCTTTTCCCCGGGCTTGACCAGGACTTTGTCACCCGTAGTAAGTTCATTGAGGGGCACTTCCTGTGTGGTTCCATCCGGCATAACTTTATGCGCCTCGGAGGGCATAAGCCTGGCGAGCTCCTCCAAAGCCGATGAGGCAGCCATGATGGACCTCATCTCCAGCCAGTGTCCTAGGAGCATAACATCGATAAGAGTTGCCAGCTCCCAGAAAAATACCGAGCCTGTAACCCCGAATACTACAGCACTGCTATAAACATAAGCCACGCTGATCGCCAGCGCGATAAGGGTCATCATGCCTGGAGATTTGGACTTTAACTCATCGATTATTCCCTTGAGAAAAGGCCAGCCACCGTAGAAAAAGACTGCTGAAGAAAGGGCAAATAGAATATAAGAATCACCCGGAAAACTTATTATCCCCTGCAAACCAAGGAATTTCTGAATCAAAGGCGATAGGATAAGAATGGGAATGCTGATAATGAGGGATATCCAGAGGCGCTTCCTGAAGTCAGCTACCATCATGGCGTGATGGCTGCCATGGTCCCCTTGGGCGGACATACCATTGTTCCCGGTCTGCCCGGAACCCATGGTATGTTCCATGTGCTGATGTTGCTCCATGTTTTTCACGTTCCCTTATTTATCCCTATCGGGTATATACATCGAACCGACTGCAACTATACGATTAGGATAGCATTTTTGACTCTATTACTTCAGCAACCTGTTACATTTTGACCAATAATCCCGGAGATTTGTAATGCCGACTTATCAGTGACAAAATGTTGTTATGATATTTCAGATAATTCTGGCTATCGTTGCCGTTGTCGCTGGAGCTATCGCTTCTCTTGCCGGCTTCGGCATCGGTAGTCTACTCACTCCTCTCCTAGCAGTAAAAACAGGTATAGGTATTGCAGTTGCTGGTGTATCAATCGCACATTTCTTCGGGACAGCGCTACGCTTCTTTTTAATTCGGAGGTTTATTAATAAAAGAATATTGATTAGTTTCGGGCTGACCAGTGCCGCCGGAGGACTTGTCGGTGCGCTACTTCATAATACTTTTCAAAACGTCGTTTTAACTATTATCTTTGGTTGTTTGTTGGTATTTGCGGGTATGTCAGGACTGACTGGGCTCACTAATAAGCTGAGGTTCAAGGGTGTTATTATCTGGATTGCAGGAGGAATCTCTGGGTTTTTCGGTGGTATGGTAGGCAATCAGGGAAGCATTCGCTCTGCTGCTTTGCTCGGCTTTGAATTAGACAAAGAGCAATTCGTAGCGACAGCTACTGGCATTGCTCTCATGGTTGATGTGGCAAGAGTGCCGATATATCTTTGGGTCCAGTGGCCCCAGATAGCCTCAATTTGGCAATTCATTCTTATTGCGACCATTGGAGTAATAATTGGCACCCTTGGCGGAAAGAAAATACTGGAAAAACTGCCTGAAAATATCTTTAAGAAAACAGTAGCGGCTATTATTCTGTTAATTGGAATTCTGGTTCTTATAGAGAGGTGAGTTCAATTTACAAATCGGCTCTAATACCAATTATGACCGTAGCGAACTACACCCTAATTCAAAATGATTAAATTAAGAGAATTCAATGAAGGCTAATTTAGTAATCAAAAACACATCTGAATATAAGACTATTTCTACGGAAGATACTCTCAGGTTACTTGAGACTTCCGCAAATGGTCTGACCAACTCTGAGGTCCAGCGGCGGCTCCAGATTTTTGGTTTCAATGGGGTCGCGGAAAAAAGAGGAAACCCAGTGCTCGCTTTTCTTTTGCGCTACTGGGGTCCGATGCCATGGCTCCTGGAATTGGCTATTTTGCTTTCGATTGTCCTCAAGCACTACCTGGAAGCCGGAATAATATTTGCCCTTCTTACAATAAATACCGTCATTGGGCAAATTCAGGAGCGTGGCTCACAAAGAGCCCTTGATATTTTGAAAATGCGATTAGCCATCAAAGCCCGCGTCTTACGAGATGGCAACTGGCTCACAGTAGAGGCTAAAGAGATCGTACCCGGTGACATCATCTCTATCGGCTTGGGTGACATTGTCCCAGCTGATGCCAAGCTGGTCGCTGGTGAACTTTCGATTGATCAGTCAATCTTGACCGGGGAATCTCTGCCGATAGACGTACAGCAACCAGCAATTATATATTCGAGTTCCGTAGTGAGACGAGGAGAAGCGAAGTGCGTCGTCGTCAACACAGGCGCAAATACTTACTTTGGCAAGACAGCAGAACTGGTTAAAATTGCCAAGCCGAAATCCCATCAGGAGCAGATAATGCTGGCCATAGTCAGGTACATGATGTTCCTTGGTATAGGAGCATTAGTTCTGGTAGCTGTCTACGCGGCAGTAATCGGAACAGGCATCCTGTCAATATTGACTTTCGCTGTCATCTTCCTTATGGGGGCGATACCTGTTGCTCTGCCGGCTGTTCTTGCAATAGTTCAGGCAGTAGGCGCTATGGAGTTGGCACGAAAAGGTGTGCTGGTGACCAGGCTCGATTCGATTGAAGATGCGGCTTCGATAGACATATTATGCCTGGACAAGACTGGAACCATAACTCAGAACAAGCTCTCCGTTGGTGATGTCGTACCTTTTGCCGAGTATACGAAAGAGGACGTAATGGTAATGGCAAGCCTAGCATCCAAGGAACAGGGCAAGGATGCTTTAGACGCAGCAGTTCTCGATTATGCCAAAGCAGCTAAAGCCAAGTTGAGTTCCTACGAGCAAATTTCATTTAAGCCCTTTGAGCCTTCGACCAAGAGATCAGAAGCGATAGTTGCCACCGGTGCTAAACGCTTTAAGGTAATTAAGGGCGCGCCACAAACGGTGATATCACTCTGCAAAGGAATTGACGAAGCAACTAAGACGAAAGCGAATCAGGCAGTTGAAGAACTGTCCCTGAAGGGATACCGGACACTCGGTGTTGCTAAGTCGGCGGCCGATGATTTTGATAATCTCACTCTCACTCTTGTTGGGCTGCTATCACTGGCCGATCCCCCCAGGCCAGATTCCAAAGCTATGATAGAGGGTGCGAGAGCTCTGGGAATTAAGCCAATAATGCTGACGGGAGACAATATCGCAATAGCTAAAGAGATAGCTCGCCAGGTGACAGTTGGTCCCCGAATTATCCGAATGGACGACTTCAGGAACTCAAGCGAAACAGAACAGGCAGAGATTATTGAGGAAACTGATGGATTTGCAGAAATATACCCTGAAGATAAGTACAAGATAGTCAAGCTTCTGCAATCCAGGGGACATATGGTAGGTATGACTGGTGATGGAGTCAACGATGCCCCGGCTCTAAAGCAGGCGGAGATGGGGATAGCCGTGAGCAGTGCGACCGATGTAGCCAAGGCATCGGCAAGCATGGTCTTAACCGAACAGGGTATCGGAGTGATAATCGACGCCATCCAAACAAGCCGTCATATTTACCAGAGAATGCTAACCTGGGTTATAAACAAAGTGACNAAGGTAATACAGGTCATAGGGTTGCTCACAATCGGCTTTTTCTGGTTCCATGACGTAGTCGTCTCTCTGCTTGGTATGACTTTATTAATATTCGCTAACGACTTTGTAACCATGTCTCTCTCCACCGATAACGTAAAATACACCGCGAGCCCAAATAAATGGAACGTGAGGAATATCACGTTTGCATCATTGGTAATTGGCGCTCTACTTGTCGTAGAGGGAGCAGTTGCGCTTTTCGTCGGTTCTCACTACTTCCATCTGGATTTGGAGCATCTTCGAACCTTTACCGTGCTGATGCTCATCTTTACCAGCCAATTCAGGGTGTATATCGTGCGAGAAAGACGATATTTCTGGTCCTCACGCCCTGGCAGAGAATTGGTTCTTGCCACAACGGGGGCGATAATCGCATTTGCACTATTAGGAGTCTACGGCGTGATAATTACCCCACTGACTCCCTATCAGGTTCTTTTTGTCCTGGGATTTTCGGCTGTATTTACTTTAGCCATTGACTTCCCCAAATACGAGGCTTTCAAAAAGTTCGGGTTGTAAATTAAGGCTTACAGGCTTACTACTCGGCCAATCTTAGCACGTTGATAGTATCCCTAACTATACTCAATAATTCTCTTAAGTGT
>JGI20214J51088_10002419_pt1 | contig 12383 bp, 12 predicted proteins | sample WetSurMetagenome_FD_51088 | JGI IMG/M metagenome (IMG submission 51088)
CCCATTTAGATTCATCGTTTAAATATTTCTCTTCCCAATATTTTTTATCGAGATTCGGCAGTTTTTCAAAATATTATTTTATTAAAATCATCTTTTTTGTTTCGACATAATTTCCTGCCTGCAATTTATAAAAATAAATACCGGAAGAAAAATTTTTACTATCGAATTGTGTTTCATAGTTGCCGGGTTTCAGTTTTTCATNTACAATTATTTTCAATTCCTTTCCGTTTATATCATAAACCTTTAAAGTTACCAAATTGGTTTCCTTGATACGGAATTTAATTTTTGTAGTCGGGTTAAAGGGGTTCGGATAGTTTTGAAATAAACTGAAATTCACAGCCTCATTTTCTTCTTTAATATTATTAACGAATACACTCATATACGTATTGTAAAAAGCAGTCTTTCCATTTAACATTTTTTCCCAAACTACATAAAGTTTATAGTAATTCGATGAATGGACTCCTGAACTTATGGATAATCTTGAATTCACCGAACTATTACCTACGTAAAAACTTTTCCATACGTTGCCCGGTATGCTGTAATTATTAAGGTCTTTAGAAATTTTTATTGACGATGAATCGTTTTTTTTGTTTAAACATGCAAATACAGTAAAATTCCAATAAAGCGGATTATAATCCGTAATAATACCGTAATTCATAGATTCGGAATTTAAACATTTTCCGCTTAGCTGATATGTGTAAATGTCTTTATAAAAGCTCAAGGTATGTGTGCTTCCAAGTGTATCATACTCGTAAAAATACGGATGTAAATTTTCCTGCGTTTTCGGCTGATATAATTCGCTTCCTATGTCCCAGCTAACAATTCCATTTGTATAATTTTCGGTCAATGTTTTAATATAAATTCTTTTCAAAGAATCCGTCAGGCACATCAAAAAGGAGAGTCTTTTTGTCCCTCCCGAATTTCCATCCCCGATTATCGGGGTTATGCAATTATAAGGTATGCTCGATGTTAAATTTGTATCGGGAAGCCAGGTGGATGTCGAGGTTTTATATGATTTAAAATAAATATCGTTATTTTTTACATAAGTAAGATAATAAAAATTGTATTGTTCCGGTGAAGTATGGTTATTGTAAATATAGGGATTTGTTTCATCAGAAGTCGAACCTATAAGTAATATCGGCGGCGACCAGACATCTGATGTGTTAACGGAATAATAAATATCCCAATTCCCCGAAATATTTGATTCCCAAACAATAAACTTTTCACTCATAACCGGATTTCTGTTTTGTCCTGAAGTACTATTCGTAATTAAAACTTCGGAACCTATACTGTCATAATATATTTTTCTTATGGCAATATTGGAACTAAGAGAGTCACACTTTTCATAAACAAGATACCTGTATGTACTTGGCGAGGAATAGGAATTAAAAAAATTCGGGTTTTTGTAACTATATTGATTGGATGATAATAGAACTTTAACCGAATCGAAGGTAGAAATTTGTGAATAGGCACTTGTATAATTTATAGCACAAAAAATTATTGCGAATAACAAAATTTTTGTTTTCATAATAATAATTTTTAAATTAACAAAATATTTTTAATACGAAACGAATAAATAATATATTCTGAGCAATAGAATATTAATCTATCATTTAATTAAAGACATTTTTCGAGTCTGAACAAAATTTTCCGACTGCAATTTATAAAAATATATTCCCGATGATAATTTACTCCCATCGAATTTCGATTCATAAATACCGGGTTGAAGTTTTTGATTGACAAGTGTGGCAACTTCTTTCCCGTTAATATCATATACTTTTAAGGATATAATACTGCATTTAGATATTTGAAATTTTATATTAGTAGCAGGATTAAACGGATTCGGGTAATTTTGTTCGAGCGAATATTTATCCGGAATTTCAGTGCTTATTTGATTGACAAAAACGGAACCTCCATTTGATGTAGTCAGGATTACACCGCCTTCGCCTACAATACATCCGTGATTTGAATCTCTGAAATGAACACCGTAGAGAGTTGCTGTTGTTCCGGATTCCTGCTGAATCCAGTTAGCTCCACCGTTAGTAGATGTTAGAATCACTCCGCCGCCGCCAACAACTGTTATTCTGTCTGCAGATGGATATGCGGCTCTAAATAAGGAATTGGTAGTTGTAAAAGCACTATCGGCAAGTTTCCAGGTATTTCCACCGTTTGTAGTTTTGAAAATATTTCCCTCATTCCCAACCATTATTCCGGTATTGGAATTTAGAAAAGCCATACTATGTAAATCTACGGTTGAATTAATTAATCTTTGTGTCCAGTTGGCACCACCGTTAGTAGTTTTTAAAATGTTAGCTCCGCTACCGCAAGTTATACCGGTATTTGCATTAAACATATAAATATCGAACATAGAATTTGGAATCCATGAATAAGTCCAGGTACTTCCTCCGTTTATAGTTTTTAAAAGGATACCTGAATAACCCGTTGCATAAGCACCTGTTTGAGAGAAAAAAGACAATCCTTCTATTTGCATAGATGTCGGACTACTCTGAATTACCCAACTATTACCATAATTCGTAGATTTAATAATTTGTCCGTAAAATCCCATTGCGAATAAAGTACCCGGTGATGCAAATTTTACACATTTGAAATATGTACCAATTGTAAGGTTTACGGAATACCAGTAATACCCGCCGTCATTGGATTTTAATATTCTGCCCTGCTCACCTACAGCAATACCAAGAGTGTCATTATAAAATACGACATCAAAAAGTGAATTTTGAACTCCTGAAGATTGCTGTTCCCACTGCGCGAATGAATAATGAGTAATGAATAATGAATAATATAATATAAATAATATAAAAAATTTTTTCATTTTTGATGATTATTATTTAATTAAACACATTTTTTTAGTTTCGGTGTAGTTTCCTGCTTGTAGTTTATATATATACATTCCCGAATTTAATCCTTTTCCGTCAAATAGTGTTTCATATGTTCCCGGTTGCATATTACCGTTTATTATAGTTACTACTTCTTTACCTAAAAGGTCATAAACATTAAGTGTAACCAAGCCTGATTCTTTAATCCGGAATCTGATTTTTGTATTCGGATTAAAAGGATTAGGATAATTTTGACTTAAATCATATTTTTCAGGAATGTTTTTTTCAATTTGCTTCACTCCAATTGAATTTCCGCCATTAACCGTTTTATATATTTTCCCATATGAACCGCATACATAACCTGTATCAACCGAAGAAAAATAGATACTTAGAAAAACTGATGCAGTATCGGTCATTTGGGTAATCCAGTTCAAGCCGTTATTAGTCGTTTTTAATACACTTCCCGGGCTTGTCGAAACGTACCCGGTATTTGAATTTAAGAAGAAAACTGAATTAGCATAATTACCAATAAGATTTTTTAAAATCCAGTTAGCACCGCCATTTGTTGTAGATAATACTGTTTCTGAAGCTGTAACCCATGCGATTTCAGGTGATATTGCGAAAATTCGTTTAATTAAAGAAACCGCAGGATGAGATTGTACAATCCAGTTTATTCCGCCATTTGTTGTTTTAATTATTGTATTTGAACCTGTACACCAACCTGTCATTTCGTTTACGAAATAAACATAAAGAAGCTGTTCGGAAGAACTTATATTAATCGTCTGTGCAATCCAGTTATTTCCGCCATTCGTAGTTTTACAAATTTTTGCAGTTGATTCCAATCCAACAGTCCATCCGGTTAAATAATTTATAAAATAGCAATCATAGACTACAGGAGAAGGATTAGTAATTGTAAAATAATTATCTCCTCCGTTTGTTGTCTTAAAAATTCCATCCGCACCTGCAATCCATCCCGTATATGCATTTATAAAAAATAAGGATATTACTCTGTTACCAAAAGGAAAATTTGCGGTTTGGTTGACCCAGTTTAATCCTCCGTTGGTAGTTTTTATCAATACATATTGAGTTGGAAAAGAATGATAACCACCTGCCCATCCTGTTTGCGAATTTACAAATTGAATTTTGTTCAAATCGACTGTAGTTCCTGAGTTTAGTAAATTCCATTGTGCAGAAGAAAAATGAGTAACGAATAATGAGCAGTAAATTATAAATAATATAAAAAACTTTTTCATTTCCGATGGATATTATTTAATTAAACACATTTTTTTTGTTTCGGTATAGTTTCCTGCTTGTAGTTTATATATATACATTCCCGAATTTAATCCGTTTCCGCTAAATGGAGTTTCATATGTACCCGGCTGCATATTACCGTTTATTATAGTTACTACTTCTTTACCCAAAAGGTTATAAACTTTAAGTGTAACCAAACCTGATTCTTTAATCTGAAATCTGATTTTCGTATTCGGATTAAAAGGATTAGGATAATTTTGGTTTAAGTAATAGTTATCCGGAGTTTTTGTACTGATATTATTTACAAACACAGCACCGCCATCGGTAGTAGTTAATACAATTCCTCCTTCTCCGACAACGCAACCATTATTTGCATCTCTAAAATAAACTCCATAGAGAATGCTTAACGTTCCTGAATACTGCAATTCCCAGTTATTTCCTCCGTCTGTTGAGGTGATAATAGTTCCTGCGCCACCAATAGTTGTTATTCTATTTGCAACAGGATAAGAAACCCGGAATAAAGTGTTAGTAGTAAGAGGTGTAGCTAATGCAGGTACCCAGTGATTTCCTCCGTCAGTTGTTTTTAAAATCGTTCCGGAAGTACCAACCATTATACCGGTGTTTGCATTTAAAAATGTTATTCCGTTTAAATCGTTGTATTGAAGCGGTTGCGAATACCTTGGAGTCCAGTTAACTCCGCCGTTTGTAGTTTTTAAGATATTCCCACCGGAACCACAGACAATACCTGTTGTAGCATCAAACATATACATATCGTGCATAGTATATGGAAGCCACGAAATAACCCAGTTATTTCCTGCATTTGTGGTTTTCATAAAAAGTCCGGAATAACCGGTAACAAAACCGGTTGTTGAATTGATAAAAGACATCCCATTCACTTGCATTGAAGTGGGAGTGAGCAGATTAAAAAATGTTTCGCCTGCATTTGTTGATTTAGCGAAATATCCAAGATAACCCGCTGTCAGAATAGTATTTGAATCAAGAAAACTGATAATATTAAATGACCTTTCCGTGTTCATATAGACACTCCACCAAAAATATCCGCCATCTATTGTTTTTAAAATTCTCCCCTGGTCTCCAACGGCAATTCCTAATTCCCTATTTTTATAAAATGTAACACCGTGGAGAGTATTTAAATAGCCTGTATACTGGTATTCCCATTGAGCCGGTAATTCGGAACAAAAAGTTAGTAACAAGACTATAAATATGTAGAATTTTTTCATAACAAATTTTTAGTTTTATTATATAATATAATATTTTATTAATAATATGTCAATTTAAAGAATAATGTGTAAAATTAGCATTTTTTTTTAGTATCATAAACGTTAAATTTAATAAGTATTATTAATTTTTTATAGAATGAAGTTAATAAAATATATTTCGTCTGCTGTATTTTTTGTATGGATTTTAGCATTCTTGCCTGAATATTTGAATACGGCTGAAAACGCAGATTCTGAAACTCTATATACAAATAATAAATTTTTTGTCCGGACAAAACAGGAATTAAAAATTTCCGAAGCGACAGGAGAAATATCTGTTTTTACAGGAATACCGTCATTAGATGAGAAAAATAAAAAATACAATATTAAAAAGATTACAAGATTATTTGACCTTAACAACGGGGACGATAATTTATATTATAAATTAGGATTAAATCGTATTTATATATTTTATATAGATGCAGAAAAGGATATTCAGGGTGTAACTTCTGATTATGATAAAGATTTATTTGTAGAGTATAGCGAGCCGAATTTTATAGGATATGGGGCGGGTGTTAAAGGAAAAGGCGATAATCCTTATATTGGAGAATTAGACATTCCAAATGATGAGGCTTTTTACAAACAGTGGTATTTAAGAAATGAAGGAAAAATAATTCCAAGTTCGAGCGGAAGGGCAAAAGTCGGTGCAGACATCAATATGGTTAAAACATGGGAAATTGAGCAGGGTAGTGAAGATATAATAGTAGCAATTCTGGATTCCGGAATAGACGATGATAGCCCAGATTTAAAAGGAAGATTATGGATAAATAAAAAAGAAATTCCAAATAACGGAAAAGATGATGATGGTAATGGTTATATAGATGATTATAAAGGCTGGGATTTTGCTTACGATGGAAAAAATAACAGGGACGGATTTGGACACGGAACAAATATTGGTAGTACAATCGGAGCAACTACAAATAATATATATGGATTTGCAGGAATTAATTCGAAATCGAAATTGATGAATTGCAAAAATCTCAGTGATGAAAACAGTGGTGAATATGAATGGTGGGCAAGGTCAATAAAATATGCTGTCGATAACGGCGCTAAAGTAATCAATATGAGCGAAGGCGGCGTAGATTATTCTAAAACCTTAAAATCTGCAGTTGATTATGCGGTTGAAAAAGGAGTTTTTATAGCGGCGGCAATGATGAATAAAGCAAATAATAAGAATTATTATCCCGCGGCATTTAAAGGTGTATTTGCTGTAGGGGCAACCGATACGGATGATAAAAGATGCAAAAAATTTACATGGGGCGGAGGAAGCTGTTGGGGAAAGCATATTAAAGTTGTCGCTCCCGGAAATAAAATTTACGGTGTGGATTACAATGATATAGATAATTTGGATTCTTACTGGAGCGGGACATCACAATCTACGGCAATGGTAAGCGGGCTTGCGTCTTTACTCTTTTCTCAGAATCCGTTACGAACACCGGAGGAAATTCAGAATATTATTATTGTTACAGCACAGGATGAAGTCGGAGACCCTAAAGAAGATACTCCGGGATGGGATGAATTTATGGGGTACGGAAGAATAGACTGTTATCTTGCATTAACTTATAACGGGAATGACAAAAGTATTATTGAAAATAAATTCCAGGAAGAAAATGATAACAGCAAAGATATTGAAGAAAATAACGATAATCAGAAAGCTAAATCTAAACCACAACAGAAAATTGAAATAAAGAAACAGAGAGAGGAAATAGGACCTGCAAAACGAAAGTGATTTTCCTGCTACATTACTTCATTAAAAATTACCTGTTAAGCAATAATATAATCAACTAAATTTATGTTTTAGATCTATTATATGAAAATACAACTTATTAAAGAAAGTCTTTTAAATTTAGGTTTAAAGGACGTGATTTATTTTTCACAGTTACCGTCTACGAATAAATATGCAAAAGAAAATAATATCGATAGCGATAATTTAATTCTTACATCGTTTCAATATGAAGGAAGGGGAAGATTCGACAGGATATGGGAATCACTTGAAGATACAAATATTACGTTCACACTGGTAAAATCTATTAAGCTACCGGCAAGGAAAGTTTTTATAATGAATTTTTACATGTCTTATATTGTGCTTAAAGCAATTAAGGATATTTTCCCCGATTATCTTCAGAATAATTTTTCCTTAAAATGGCCTAATGATTTATTGTTTAAGGATAAAAAATTCGGTGGGATTCTATCGGAACTAATAAATATTAACGAGGAAGAAAAGAAATTTATTATTGGGGTCGGTATAAATGTTAATCAAAAAGAATTTTCGAATTCGATAATTAATAAAGCGACTTCGTTAAGACTTGAAACAGGAATAATATTCGAACTCGAAGATTTATTATTAAGAATAGTCAGAGAATTTTATGAAAATATTTTTTTATTAAAAGATACGGACGAGCTGATTAAAACCTGGAAAAGAAATTCCAATGTAATTAATAAAGAAGTAAGATTCCGAAAAACCAGCGACAATACTGAAATCCGGGGCTTGATATCCGATATAATGAACGATGGCGGAATTAAAATTGAAACCACAGATGAATTCAATACCAAAAATTTTACCGTATACTATACCGGCGAAATCAGTTTTATTTATTAAATTTTTTGAGTAATTTTATATTCCTTTAACGATTTTAAAAATTTTTATAGGATATAAATTAATGTATTCAGATTACGGGCAAGTATTAGTATTCTTGATTTTTGCATTAGGATTTGTTGTCATTGCTTTAGTTTCCGCAAAAATTGTCGGACCAAAAAGACCCACCAAAGGTAAATATTCTACTTATGAATGCGGGGAAGATACTGTAGGTGATACATGGATAAAATTCAATATAAGATTTTACGTTACAGCATTAATATTTATTATATTCGATGTCGAAATAGTGTTCTTATTTCCCTGGGCTGTTGTATTTAAAGAAATGGGCTTAATTGCTTTTATAGAAATGGCTGTATTTTTAATTATTCTTATTATTGGATTAGTTTACGTTTGGGCTAAGGGTGATTTACAATGGGATAAACCACAACCCACCATACCAAAAATTGAAAGAGAAATTTTTAAAGCTGGAAATTAATAATATATGGGTATATTAAATAAACTCGATACACATATCGAACAGTTTGAAAGCGGTAACATTATTGTCACATCAGCAGATAAACTTTTAAACTGGAGCAGGTTGTCATCTATGTGGCAAATGTTTTTCGGTCTTGCTTGCTGTGCAATCGAAATGATGGCAACATCGGCATCGCATTATGACCTCGATAGATTCGGTATTATTCCGCGTCCATCGCCAAGGCATATAGATATTCTGCTGGTATCCGGTACGGTTACTTTGAAAATGGCAACAAGAATAAAAAGGTTATGGGAACAAATGCCCGAACCGAAATATTGTATATCGATGGGTAGTTGTGCAAACTGTGGCGGACCATACTGGGAACACGGTTACCACGTTTTAAAAGGAGTGGATAGAATTATTCCGGTAGATGTATATATACCGGGTTGTCCTCCAAGACCTGAGGCATTACTGGATGGTTTTTTGAAATTACAGGAAAAAATAAGAACTCAATCTTTAGCTAAAAAAAATTAATATTAATTTTAGATATTTTTAAAATGGATATAAAAGAAATTCACGGTATATTGAAATCTGTTTTTGAAGAAGGAATTAGTGAGCCGGTTACCGATAAACCCGTTGACCCGTATATGATTGTAGAAGCAAATAAAATAAATGCAGTTTGCTTATTTCTGCGAGACGAAGAAAGAATGCAATTCGATTATTTAAGTTGTTTGAGCGGCGTCGATTATGATAAAGATAATCTTGCGGTTGTATATCATTTATATTCATTTGCACTCAATCACAAACTCGTTATAAAAGTTGTTGTTCCTAAATCCGACCCGAAAGTCCCGACAGTATCCGATATCTGGGCGGCGGCAGATTGGCACGAGAGGGAAGCTTATGATTTAATAGGAGTCGTATTCGAAAATCATCCCGATTTAAGACGTATTTTATGCCCGGAAGATTGGGAAGGACATTCGTTAAGGAAAGATTATAAAGTCCCGGAATTTTACAATGGAATGAAAGTTCCTTATTAATAAGAATTATAAGATAATTTTAATAATATGGCTGAAATAAGAACCGAAGAAATGGTATTGAATATGGGACCCCAGCACCCATCTACACACGGGGTACTCAGATTGCAATTAACACTCGAAGGTGAGATTGTTATCGATGTTAAACCATACATAGGTTATTTACACAGATGTTTTGAAAAGCATTGTGAAGCTATGACTTATCCGCAGGTAATTCCTTACACGGATAGGATGGATTATGTTAATGCGATGAGTAACGAATTTAGTTACGTTGTTGCGATGGAAAGACTTCTCGGAATAGAAGTCCCTGAAAGAGTAGATTATATAAGAGTTATTATGGCTGAGCTACAAAGAATTGCTTCACACTTGATTGCAATTGGAACTTATGGAAATGATGCNGGTGCATTTACTCCGTTTCTATATTGTATGGCAACAAGAGAAAGGGTTCTTGAACTTTTTGAAATAACCTGCGGAGCAAGATTGCTTTATAATTATTTCTGGATTGGCGGATTATCACACGATATACCTTCCAATTTTCAGCAAAAAGTTAAAGAATTTATTACTTTCTTTAAACCTAAAGTAAGCGAACTAAATAATCTTTTATCTTTTAATAAAATTTTTATTGAAAGAACTGCTAATACAGGGATTCTTCCTGTTGATTATGCTATTAACGCAGGTGCTTGCGGACCGACTTTAAGAGGTTCGGGTATTAAATTCGATTTAAGAAAAAATGACCCATATTCGGTTTATCATAAATTCGATTTTGATATTCCGGTTGGGAAGGGATTAAAAGGAACTGTTGGTGATAACTGGGATAGATATATGGTCAGGATTTCTGAAATGGAAGAATCGATTAAAATAATCGAACAGGCAATTGATAATATTCCCGAAGGTGATGTTCAGGCACAGGTTCCGAAAAGAGTGAAACCACCCGTAGGTGAAGTATATGCAAGGACGGAAACCCCGAAAGGTGAACTTGGTTATTATATAATAAGTGATGGCAGTTTAAATCCATATAGGGTAAAAGCTCGTTCACCATCGTTCTGCAACCTGAGTTTAATCAGGGCTTTATCGAAAGGGTATATGCTTGCAGATGTTGTAATGACATTAGGTAGTCTGGATATAGTATTAGGTTGTATTGACAGGTAAAAAATAAAAAATAAACTTTTTTAAAAATATAATATTTTGGATAAGTTTTTATTAGACATATTTGGGAATGAATTAATTAAGGATTTAATAATTCCAATTCCACTTTTTGCATTCGTAATAGTATTTGCTCTTTATGCTGTGTTGGCAGAAAGAAAAATATCGGCATTTATGCAAAACAGACCAGGACCAAACAGGGTAGGCGGAAGAACCGGCATATTACAACCAATTGTTGATGCTTTAAAGTTACTTCAAAAAGAAATGGTATTACCGGACAGGGCTGATAAATGGCTTTACTGGATTGCTCCGTTCGTAGTATTTTTGGGTACTTTAATGGGATTTGCAATTATTCCGTTCAGCAGTATATATGTCGGAGTTGATTTAAATATCGGGTTATTTTATTTCTTTGCCGTAACTTCTATAAGTATAATGGGAATGTTAATGGGGGGCTGGTCTTCCAATAATAAATATTCTTTATACGGGAGTATGAGGTCGGTTGCACAAATAGTAAGTTACGAAATACCTACTGCGCTTGCTGCTTTAAACGTTGTTATGATTGCAGGTACATTGAGTATGCAAAAATTCAGTGAAATGCAGGCTGGCGGAATACAAAATTGGTTCATACTCGGTGGTCCGGGTGGATTATCGAAAGTTATTTTAATTCCTTTTTTAGTAACTGCCGCTTTAATTTTATTTATATCAACACTTGCAGAAGCAAACAGAACTCCTTTTGATTTGGTAGAAGCAGATAGCGAAATCGTAGCGGGTGTTCACCTTGAGTATGCCGGTATGCAGATGGTAATGTTTTTATTTGCCGAGTATGCACAGATGTTTGCAGTATCGGGAGTTTTAGTGACGTTGTTCTTAGGCGGGTGGCAGTCACCATTCGGAGAGGCCGTGCCGTTTTTAAATACTCCCTGGATGCAATTCGTGTGGTTTATAGGAAAAGGATTATTTTTTGTTTTCGTTATGATTTGGCTCAGATGGACATTACCGAGATTAAGAGTTGACCAGTTAATGGGATTATGCTGGAAGTATTTAATTCCTATTGCAATGGTTTGCATATTTGCAGTGGGTTTGTATTTAGTATTGTAAATAGAATTTTATAATTATATGAAAGTATATTTTAAAAATATATACCAGGCAATATCATCGATTTTAATAGGTATGTCAATTACGTTCAGGCATATGTTCCAGAAGAAAGTAACTATTATGTATCCCGAACAAAAGTTACAATTGCCCGAGCGTGAGAGAAACAGATTATTTGTCAATATAGATGATTGCATAGGATGCGACCAATGTGCGAAAGCCTGTCCGGTAAGCTGTATTGATATTGAAACTATAAAAGCCGTACCCGGAGATATTGTCGGAAAAACAGGAACTACATCTCAGGGAAAGAAAAAAGCATTATTCGTTCCAAAGTTTACAATTGATTTAGCGAAATGTTGTTACTGTCAGTTATGTGTTTTCCCGTGTCCGACCGAATGTATTTATATGACAGATGTTTTTGAGTTTTCGACTTTTAAAAGAACAGATTTATTATATGAATTTACTGATATGACTCCAGAGCAAGCAATAGAGAAGAGAAAGAAAGCTGATGAATATGCAATTGAGCAAGCAAAGAAAAAAGAGTTAGCGGCAAAAGAAGCTGCAGAAAAAAAGGCAGCTGCTCCTAAACCGGACAATAATCAAAAAAAAGAATCTTAAAATTTTAAGATATGATTTATACTACAGTTTTATTTTACGTGTTTGCCTTATTAACAATTGCATCGGCAGTTTATGTTGTTA
>JGI20214J51088_10002420_pt1 | contig 12377 bp, 10 predicted proteins | sample WetSurMetagenome_FD_51088 | JGI IMG/M metagenome (IMG submission 51088)
TTATTGCCTGCTATCATCCTTATCAGTCCGTTTGGCTTCCATGTTGATTTGCAGTCAACGATCCCAAAACCCTTGAAAAGATCCTTACTCAGGGTCTTGTCAACGTCAGTAGCCTTCTTTACTGCATCATTGAATGCATCATTAAGGTCAGATTCATCAGGATCGACATAGTTTAGCTGAAGCACTTTTCCGGCCCAGGTATTCATAGTAAATTCCTTTTTGTCGGCATCGGTAAACATCCAGTCGGGAGCTTTCATTCCTACAGCCAGCTTAACATTCTGCTGTCCGAATATACCGGTAATGGCAAATAAACTGAAAACAAGTGAGATGATAATTTTTTTCATAAGTCAGTTTTTAAAATTTATTTTCGAATATATGAATTTTTTATCATTAATTAATTTTCGCTCTTTTTATCATTTATCCGGTCAGTAATATTACTTTTGCGGTCTAATAAATTTGTATGCAATCAATCAGAAATATAGCAATTATTGCACACGTTGACCACGGGAAAACCACTCTGGTTGACCGTATTATACAGGAATGCCAGGTGTTGGATCAGAGAAAGGATGCAGGTGAACTTATTCTCGACAGCAACGATCTTGAGCGGGAAAGAGGGATCACAATCCTTGCAAAAAACGTTTCTGCCAACTATAAAGGGGTAAAAATTAATATTATTGACACCCCTGGTCACGCAGATTTCGGAGGTGAAGTTGAAAGGGTTCTGAAGATGGCTGACGGGGTCTTGCTTCTTGTTGATGCTCTTGAGGGACCAATGCCTCAGACAAGGTTTGTGCTCGGAAAGGCAATTGCACTGGGTCTCAAGCCTATTGTGGTCGTTAACAAGGTTGACAAGGACAACTGCCGTCCCGATGAGGTTCAGCAGGATGTATACGAATTAATGTTTAACCTCGACGCATCTGATGACCAGCTTGAATTCGCGACAGTCTTCGGTTCCTCAAAACTCGGATGGATGGGAGAGGACTGGCGAAAACCAACCACTGATATAAAATTCCTTCTCGATACTATCCTGAAGGAGATTCCTGAACCGACTTATGTTGAAGGAACTGCCCAGATGCAGGTAGCATCGCTCGATTTCTCGAGCTATGTGGGTAGGATAGCTATCGGAAGAGTGTTCAGAGGTGATATTACTACAGGACTTGATTACACCTTATGTAAGCGAGACGGGAAAGTTAAAAAAGTCAGGGTTAAGGAACTTTATGTTTTTGAGGGGCTTGGAAGACTGAAGACAGATAGTGTAAGATGCGGAGATCTTTGCGCAGTTATTGGGCTTGAGGATTTTGAAATTGGCGATACCCTTGCCGATCTGCTGAATCCTGAAGCTTTGCAGCGTATTGAAGTTGATGAACCAACAATGAGTATGGTTTTTACAATCAACAATTCGCCCTTATTTGGCAAAGAAGGTAAGTTTGTCACATCCAGGCATCTCAGGACAAGGCTGATCAGGGAAACTGAAAAGAATCTTGCCCTTAAAGTTGAGGAGACAAAATCAGAAGATACTTTTAATGTCTACGGAAGAGGAATTCTTCATCTTTCGATTCTTATTGAGACAATGCGAAGGGAAGGTTATGAATTCCAGGTTGGGAAACCAAAAGTAATCCTTAAAGATATCGACGGTGTTAAGTCGGAGCCATATGAAATTCTGATAATAGATGTTCCGCCTGAATTTTCAGGCAAGGCAATCGAGCTTGTTACCCAGAGAAAAGGGGAGATGATCGTAATTGAGCCTAAAGGCGACCTTACACATATTGAATTTGATATTCCGGCAAGAGGTATAATAGGACTGCGAAATAATATGCTCACCGCCACATCAGGTGAAGCAGTTATGCATCACCGGTTCAGAGCATACGACAAATACAAGGGAGATGAGCTGATACCAAAACCCAATGGATCACTTATTTCACTTGATATGGGTATGGCTACAGGCTACGCGATAGACCGTTTGCAGGACAGAGGCCGGTTCTATATCGATCCGGGAGAACAGGTTTACAGGGGACAGGTAGTCGGTGAACATACAAGGCTTGGAGAACTTGAAGTTAATATTGTAAAAGGTAAAAAGCTTACAAACATGAGAGCTTCAGGATCGGATGAGAGCCTGAAGATAGCTCCGAAACTCAAATTCTCACTTGAAGAGGCAATGGAACAGATAAAGGATGATGAATATCTTGAAGTGACTCCTCTGAACCTGAGAATGAGAAAGATACCCGGTTATAAATTTGCTTAACATATCTTTTTACGTAAACTGACCGTGCAAAACATATGAGAAAGTATGCTTTTTTTATGATCGTTTTGGCATTTTCATTAATGCCGGTTGTTTCAGCACAGGATATAAACTATTCCCTATACGGAATAGAAACAAATAACAGCGACATTCCGCATGGACTCAAGCCGGGCGACAANGCCCCTGATTTTGTAGGCTATGATCAGAAAGGGAAACAGGTTCAGCTTAAAAAGATACTGGAGAGCGGACCTGTCATTCTCTTCTTTTACAGGGGAAAATGGTGTCCTGTATGTAGCAGATATTTAAATAATTATCAGGATTCACTTAAAGTGTTGACTGATCAGGGATTCAATGTCGTTGCAATTACTCCTGAGTCGATCGAGAATGTGGAACAGACTGTCAGACTTCATAATCTGACATTCACTGTAATCTATGATTGCCAGGAAAAAATCATGAAGGATTATGACTGCATGTTTACAGTTACAAAAGCCTACCAGGANCTTGTCAAATCGGGTCTGTCAATAGATATAGCGGGGAACAACGGGAGAGATGCGGCAAGGCTGCCNGTTCCCGCAACCTACATAATTAACAGGGAAGGATATATAGTTGCTGTTCAATTTGATCCCGACTATAAAAACCGGGCTTCAGTTAAATGGATGTTAAAGAATCTTGGCAAGGCTTTGTAAAATTGCCAGAATCTTTTCAGGCAAATATTAGATACCTCCTAAATATTCAGATAATCATTAAGCGGTTTCATCGCTTTAAACACGCTTATTACATGGTCCTGATACTCATTACTGAGTACAAGTTTGTCAGAGGCATTATTTACCACCAGGAAACTCTTATATTTAAGTAATTCAATATGAGGATGATCTGAAGGGTAACCCTTTGGTGCGGTTTTTAGTTTATCTCCATCCAGTTTTCCGAAATATTTAATAAAATCCTTTGATTTTGTTATCTTAATAAATTCTTCTGGATAGCCATTAATTTTTTCTCTTATAGCTGTCAGCCAAGGCATTGGAGGCATGTATGCACCACCTGCCAATATACTGGCACCCGGTTCAATATGAAAGTAATAACCTGCAAATCTGTCCCCGTTTTTCCTTCCGCCTCTTACTATAAATGCCCCAAAATGAGACTTGTACGGAGATTTGTCATTTGAAAATCTGATATCCCTGTTAATCCTGTATATACAAGATTTTGCCTCGAGTCCCTTCATTATAGGTTCAAACAGAACTATCCTGTCGATTATTTCCTGCACAAATGCCTCGAAGTTTTCTTTTGCCTCAAGATACTTCGGCCTGTTTGCATTAAACCAGTCGCGGTCATTGTTGCATTTTAACCCAGTAAGAAAATCAAGCGTCGATTTGTTTATTGTGCTCATATCTGTTGAAGTTAATAGTTTAGATTACCTGCGTATATCGAATGCCATGAGAACTTTCCCATGTCTCTGATAGAGAATGCCTTTATGGATTACAGGGTGTGAAAAATGCTGCATCGATCCTTTCTTAATCCTGAATGAACTTACTTTTTCGATTTTCCCATCATTATAACTTACGAGCATTTCATCGCCCTTCTGGTTGTAATAATATAACATATCATCAGCTGCAATCAGAGCTCCGCTTCCTATTTTCAGTGAATCTGTGAGCTGACCTGTTGCAGAATTTAGTGACATAAGCCATGGCTTTGCAGTTCCGCATCCATAGATATAATCACCTATTTTCACGACTCCGCCCATGTAGCTGTCAAAGTCTTTATTTCTCCAGATTTCTGAAATTTTAGTACCGTCGTCTGAAAGTTTCAGTTTAACTGCGCAGTTGCCATCACCTGCCACGTAGTAAATTACTCCGTTGTCATACAATACGGTATTGCTGTGAGTGTCGCCGTTGCCCGGTGTTCTTTTTTCGGGCGGATAATTGTCCTGTTCCTGCGACCATAGCATCTCACCTGTATTAACGTCATAGCCCATTATATGATATGCTGAGAATGTCACCAGAATCTTTCTTGATCCCCGATCAATTAGTTTCGGGGAATTGTATGCAGAACGTTCCCCAAAGCCTTTATTTGACCATATCAGTTTTCCGGTGAATCTGTTCAGAGCCACTTCATTATTTATTTTGCCGCCGGCATTCCAGAAAATTTTATCACCATCGATCAGGGCCGATTCCGAGTGCCCATGGAGTGGCAGGGCACCGTCAAAATCTTTTATGAGGTCCTTTGACCATACTATTTTGCCGTTNGCGCNCTCAATACAATACAGATTGCCCATTCCTGTGCCGACATAGATCAGATTGTCAGCAACTGTTGCTGATGATCTTGATCCGGGAAATGATTTTGTCCATTCTCTGCCGAGAGCTGTCTGCCATAGCTTAACACCCTGCAGATCATAACCGGAAATGTACTCAATTGAATCTGTTTCCCCGGTTATATAAAAATTCTCATCAGTAAAAACCGGGGTAACAAATCCGTTTCCGATATTATCTATTGACCAGAGCTCCTTTGGGCCATCTTCAGGCCATGATTTTAGAAGTCCGGTTTCAGGAAAAATGCCACTGCGGCCAGGTCCGCGCCATTCATAGATCCTGGTTGTTCCGGAAGATGATGTAAGGAAAATGATCAGAGCTGAAAGTATTGATATGTTTCTCATTTAAATCAGTTATAATGTTTATAGATTCCAAAGATAATTTCATCTGTGAATAATTAGATAAAAAGAGTAGATGCTTTGGAAAAATTATTCTTTTTATTCGTTTGAAATGTAATATCTGATCAAAAATATTGACTTTTTCGTAATCGGTGCATATATTAATAACAGAAAATTTGATCAGTAACTAATCAATCGTCAATCATGGGAAAATTCGACAAGTTTTGTCAGAGCTGCGGGATGCCAATGGATAAGGATCCCCAGCAAGGAGGCACTTATGCTGATGGAACAAAGAATCTGAAGTTCTGTAGCTATTGCTATACAGCAGGTAAGTTTAATGACAATTTCACGGGACCATCTGAAATGGTGAAATTAGTCAGGACAAAGTTGAAAGAAATGGGATACGGACCACTTAAAAGGTGGTTTTACACATCGCATATTTCACAATTGGACCGTTGGAAACCAGCAGGAAAACTGTAAAATAAACGACTACTAATAAGTTTTATATATTTAAATATCAAAAATATAAAACCAGTTATATTAACTATTGGTTATAATCTCCTTGTTTCTTGTTTTTCAGATCAATTGTTTTGTTTATAGTGTATCCCATCATACCTGTTTTTATTTCAGCAGCTCATAAAAGGAGAAACAAAAAATCAGGATAAGAGGAAAGAAACAGGTCCTGTTCTATATAATCTTGTTATTTTTGATTCAATATATTGCAGGGCAAATCAATCAGAATGAAAAATCATTTACATTTATTGAATATTAGCCTTGTCATTTAGACTTTTTGAGTACATATTATTCGACCAATGAAGTTATGAAGAGATGTTTTAAAGTTGTTCTGCCGGTCTTTATGTTGCTGATTGCGCTATTTTCATGTGTCAATTCATTGTCAGTTAAGCAGAAGGTCCTGAAATTAAGGCCACTTAAAGATACAGTTGGTTTTGCCCAGTATCCGTGGCAGATGGACAGCCTGATGGGGAGGATTGAAAGAACGGGATGGAAACGGGCTGAAGGTGTTCCTCTTAAGCTGGCAATCTGTCCACATGATGATTATACATACGTTGGACAACTGTATCCGGAGCTGCTTCAGAACATTAAAGCACCGAATCTGATACTCATTGGTGTGGCTCATAAAGCCGCTCAGATGCATATTGAGGATTCCCTGGTTTTTGACACTTATCAGGCCTGGAAAGGTCCATGGAAAAATGTTCCTGTATCTCCTATACGAGAAGAGATCTATAACAAGTTAAAAGGAAAGTATGCCACAGTGAATGATTCCTTGCAGAAAGTGGAGCATTCCATTGAGGCTATGATACCATTTCTTCAATATTTCAACAAAGATATTTCTATAGTTTCCATACTGGTTCCTGCGATGAGTCCCGACAGGATGGAAGCCTGTGGAAAAGCTCTTGCAGAGGCAATAAGGGCTGTCGCAGATAGTCATAAATGGGAGTGGGGCAAGGATTTTGCAATTGTAGTTACCACCGATGCCGTTCATTACGGAAATGAGGATTGGGGAGGTCTTAACAGGGCTTATTTCGGATGTGATGAAAAGGGAAATATTAAGGCAAGAGATCATGAATCAGGAATTATTGACAGCTGCCTGACAGGAGATATAACTCTGAAAAAGATAAGGCTTTTCAATTTAAATACACTGAATCAGGCTGATTTTCATGATTACAAATGGACATGGTGCGGAAGATATAGTGTTCCGGTCGCATTGTATGCAGGATATTTTCTGAATGACGGAAAACCAATGAACGGCGAATTGACCGGATATTCCACAAGCATAACCTCAGCTCATATTCCGGTTGATGACATAAAGATGGGTCGGACTGCAATTGCCACAATGTGTCATTGGGTTGGTTATGCTGCGATCGGATATACGCTGAAAAGCGAAGAAAGAACAGGCATAGTCAATCTGAGTGTCATTAACCTGAGGAAAGAACCACAGCATGAATCAGAGATGGTATCACAGGCTATACTGGGGACCCCTTTCAATGTGCTTAACCGTAATGAATACTGGCTGATGATCGAGACTCCTGATCATTACAAAGGATGGGTGGAAGAATCTTCTGTAAAGCTTATGAACTCGAGGGAGATGTCGATGTGGAAAAAAGCGGAAAAGATTATTTACACTGAGAATACAGGCTGGATTTATGAAAAACCTTCATTAGCAGAAGGCGTTGTGGCAGATCTTGTTGGCGGAAGCATAATTGAAAAAGCCGGAGAGTCAGGTGATTACGTAGGTATTCTTCTGCCGGATGGACGAAAAGGATTCATTGAGAAAAGAAAAGCGAAGGATTTCAATGCCTGGAAAAACGCTTCAGACTGCACACCTGAGAATGTCTGTTCGCTGGCGCTTACATATATGGGAATCCCTTATTTATGGGGAGGTACTTCGACCAAGGGCGTTGATTGCAGCGGGCTGGTGCAATCCGATTTCTTCAGGAATGGCGTTATTCTTGAAAGAGATGCTTCATTGCAGGCAAAACACGGGCTCAATATTGATATCACAGATGGTTACAGCCGTCTTAAAAAAGGAGATCTCCTTTTCTTTGGTTCGAAGAAAAATGGAAAGGATCGTGTTACTCATGTAGCCATATATCTGGGAAATAATGAATACATAAATTCTTCCGGCAGGGTAATAATTAACAGTCTGGATTCCTCAAAAGCTAATTTCAGCAGCCATCGCATGAATTCACTTCTGCTTGCAAAAAGAATGACCGGTATTACAAACGATTCAGGCATAGTCCCAATAAAGAACCATCCCTGGTATTGATTAAAATAAATATATGATATGAGTTCCAGAAGAAAATTTATAAGCGATTGCGGAATACTTGCCGGTGGTGCTGGTTTATCATATCTCGCACCCGGTGGAGATAGGTGGTCGGGACCGACCATGAAATCGGGGAAAAAATCCGGACTGACATTGCGTTTCAGGCCATATGAACTCCATCTGAAACATGTTTTTACTCTTGCCTCCGGGTCAAGGAGTACAACATCTGTCATGCTCACCGAAGTTGAATTTGACAATGTTATCGGTTACGGAGAAGCTTCAATGCCGCCTTATCTCGGTGAAAGTCACAAGACTGCAACAGAATTTCTCAGTAAGGTCGATCTGAATAAATTCTCAGATCCTTTCCTGCTCGAAGATATTTTAACATATGTGAATCAGATCGCTCCGGGTAATTATGCTGCTAAAGCTTCGATTGATATTGCACTGCATGATCTTGCAGGAAAACTGCTCAAACAACCATGGTATAAAGTATTGGGACTTAACCCTGATCGTACACCGTATACCTCATTTACAATAGGAATTGATAAGCCGGATGTGGTCAGGCAAAAAGTCAGAGAAGCCTCTCCCTATAAAATTCTGAAAGTTAAGCTTGGCCAGGGCAATGACAGGGAAATGATAGAGACAGTCAGGAGTGAGACAGATAAGCCTGTCTGTGTTGATATAAATCAGGGATGGAAAGATAAAAAGATGGCCCTGGAGATGATTCAATGGCTGAAAGAGAAGGGGGTGGTATTTGTTGAACAGCCTATGCCAAAAGAAATGGTTGATGATACCGCATGGCTCACTCAGAATAGCCCTTTGCCTGTTATGGCAGATGAAGCAATACAGACACCTACCGATTTCAAAAAGGTATTGGGAGCATACAGTGGTATTAATGTGAAGCTTATGAAATGCGGTGGCATGCGCGATGCATATATTATGATAAAGATGGCAAAAGCCGTGGGGATGAAGGTTATGATAGGATGCATGACAGAAACATCATGTGCTGTTTCCGCTGCAGCCCAGCTTTCTCCGTTGGCTGACTGGGCCGATCTTGACGGGAATCTTCTTATTGATAATGATGTATATGAAGGAGTTACAATAAATGAAGGAAGATTAATGCTGCCTGACAGACCAGGTATAGGTATTAGAAAAAAGTGAACAGGAAATAGTAAATAGTAAACAGTGAGCAGTGAACAGTATATAGTATTACCGGAAACAATAATAAATTAAGACATGAACAGGACAGGAAAAAGAATACTTTATGGAGTATTGATCATAGTTGCAGCTGCAATAATTGGATTTGCGGTATATCTGAACAGCCTGATGCCTATCATTACGGGTTATGCAGCCAAGAATCTTGGTTCGGCAGTATTTATTGCCGGAAGGCAACAGAAGGATGTTGAAGCCGTGGATCTTAAGTTCTCATTCATTAAGTATACGAAGAACATTGTTAATTATACAGATAAAAGCGTTACCAGTCATTTCCTCTGGGGAAGTTCAAAGGCTATATACAGGCCGGGATTCGGAGTAACTCTGTTAAGGGGTGTTGCCGAAGAAAAACTCAGGAATTCCAGATATCCGCATGCAGACCCGGGCTATTCACAGGATACAATAAAATGGCCGCTTGGAGATATTATTCCGGTTTCAGAAACCGGGATCGACAGAAATAAATTAAACGAAATATCCAAAAAGCTAATCACCGACAATGCTTACAACGGTAATGCATTTGCATTCATGGTGATTCACAAAGGTTTCCCTGTTGCAGAGGCTTATAAGCCGCAGTTCAATAAGAAGACCAGATTCCTCAGCTGGTCGATGGCGAAAAGCTTTATTAATGCCATGACCGGAATTCTGGTCAAAAACGGAAAGCTGGATGTCAATAGACCAGTGGAGATTGAAGAGTGGAAGACTGATGAGAGAAACAAAATAACGCTAAAGGACCTCATGCAGATGCAGAGCGGACTCAAATGGAATGAAGATTACGGAAACCGGTCTGATGTTACGCTTATGCTTCATCTTGAGAGTGATATGGGACGTTATGCCTACGACAGAAAAGTTGCTTTTCCTGCCGGAACACACTGGTATTATTCATCAGGATCAACGAATATTGTTAGTTATTTAATCAGAAAACAGTTTACAGACGATTCTTTGTACCTGTCATTTGCCAACAAGGAGCTTTTTAATAAGATCGGCATACCGGATGCTGTTTTTGAGACTGATCCTTCCGGAACAAGAGTCGGATCTTCTTATCTATATGCAACTGCACGTGATTATGCGCGTTTTGCTTTGCTTTACCAGAATGACGGAGTATTCAATGGTGAAAGGATACTTCCGGAAGGATGGGTTAAATATACTACAGAAGCCGCCTCTGACAGTAAAGGCGGCTATGGTGCATACTTCTGGCTGAATAAAGGAAAGGCGCTGCCTTCCGTTCCTGATGACGCCTTTCTATGCGAAGGTCATGACGGGCAGTACATTTGCATTGTTCCTTCAAAAGAACTTATTGTTGTGGAACTTGGATTTTCTCATTCCTCAAAGGGCAAACTCGATCTTGACAGACTTCTTAATGATGTAATAAGTGCGATCTGATTTGTTCATTATAAAATATATCCTGATAATGGGATTTTGGAGTGTTTGCTGAGATAGATGATGTTTATTTGAATCCCTGGAATAGGATATGGCAGATAATGAGGGTTTAAAAAGAGAGATCGGAGTCTGGGGCCTTGTTGCCAACTCAATAAATATAATTGTAGGTGCCGGTATTTTTATACTTCCAGTTATTATTGCCGAACGGCTGGGAACAGGCAGTATATGGGCTTACCTGGTATGTGGTATACTGATGATCTTTATAATGCTTTGTTTCGCTGAGGTCGGGACAAAAATTACACGAACAGGCGGAGCTTATTCATATATAGAGGATGCGTTTGGGAGATATGCGGGGTTCCTTACAACCAACATATTTATTTTCGGAGCCTCAATTATGGCAAATGCTGCAGTAGCAAACGGACTGGCAAACACTCTTTCATATTTCCTTCCCATATTTAAAACGCAATGGATCAGAGTGTTATTATTTGGAATAATGTTTGGAGGACTTGCATATCTGAATGTCAGAGGTGTCAGAAAGGCAATTTTTTTAGTTAAATTCAATACTATTGCAAAATTAAGTCCGCTGATTCTTATTGCAGTGTTCGGCTGGTTTTTTATAACACCGTCAAATCTTGTAATGACATCGGGTAATTCGGTCCCTGATCTTGGTGAAATGTCGCTGGTACTGATTTTTGCATTTGTTGGTGCCGAGACAGCTTTAAATGTCAGTGGCGAAATACGGAATCCTAAAAAGACGATACCAAAAGGAATAATGCTAAGCATCGCAATAGTTGTTATATTATATGTATTGATACAATTGACTGTGCAGGGAATTCTCGGAGCATCAATAACGGATTACAGAAATGCTCCGTTGGCGGAGGCAGCACGAAGGATGATAGGAGAGGCGGGGGCTACTTTTGTGATAATAGGGGCATCATTTTCGATGTTCGGGAATATTAGCGGAATGGTTCTCAATATGCCGAGGGTACTGTTTGCTGCGGCTCGCGACAGAGTCATTCCTATAGCTGGTCTTGCCAGGGTACATAAGGAATTTCAAACGCCTCATATTTCAATAGTCAGCTATGCATTTCTGGGATTTATTTTTGCATCAACCGGTGAATTTAAGCAGCTTGCAATGCTGTCAAGTGCTTCTTATCTGCTTATATATCTGGGAGTTGTTGTTTCAGTAATAAAATTCAGAATTACTAATCGTACAGAAGAAGGTTCTTACGTACTACCCGGAGGCTATATCATACCATTACTGTCAGCTGTTGTGATTATCTGGGTATTATCCAATCTACCGGTAAAGGAACTAGGGGCAATGGTGATTTTCGTTCTTATTCTTACTATAATATATTTTGTGCTTAAGCTGACAGGAAAAATCAGTAATACCGGCTCCTATTTGACATAATGTTAGTAGCAGAATAGGAGATGACTTATTTTTTTAACCTTCCGTTAATTCGCAGATTTCACTTCCTGTTTCTCTGATCAGATCATCAGGTGCTAACTTCAGTTGTAGACCCCTGATGCCGGCGCTGACAAAAATCTTGTCATATAGTATGCAGTTTTCGTCTATATATGAAGGATATTTTTTCTTCATCCCAATTGGAGAACAGCCTCCACGGATATAGCCTGTAAGTTCCAGGATCTCTTTCATCTGAACCATAGCTGCGTTCTTATTTCCTGAAGCTCTGGCGGCTCTCTTAAGATCTAGCTCCCTGCTGCCGGGAATTATACATACAAACACCCCGGTTTTATCGCCTCTTAAGACAAGGGTTTTAAATACCTGGTCAACATCCTGACCAAGTTTTGAAGCTACGGCAATCGCGCTGAGATCTGATTCATCAACATCGTATGACAGGAGTTCATAGGATATGTTTTTTGCATCAAGTAATCGCGCAGCGTTTGTATTGGTCATTTTATCCTGTAATGATGAGAGTAAAAATACAAATTGTTTAGTATAGTTATAAAATTCAAATTATGAGATTTGTTTAGAGACATGCCTAGGCTCTACGCAGCCTCGTTCTAAATCTGATTATACATTGTCAGCTGGAACTTCAGCGAAAGCTTTTGCTATACCTGAGGTTCTGCGCAGCCTCGTTCTATATCTGATTTTATGTCAA
>JGI20214J51088_10002422_pt1 | contig 12375 bp, 12 predicted proteins | sample WetSurMetagenome_FD_51088 | JGI IMG/M metagenome (IMG submission 51088)
TCTGTGTAACAAAAAAATCAAGAACTTACACAGAGGTACACAGAGAAGCACAGAGTTACACAGAGAAAAATTAAAAATATGAGTCCAAAAACACTTTTCGACAAAATATGGGACAGTCATGTGGTGAGATCGATTGAGGATGGTCCCGATGTACTCTATATCGACAGGCATTATATACACGAAGTTACCAGCCCGCAGGCTTTTAACGGCCTGAAAGAAAGAGGTATACCAGTATTCCGACCAGACAAAACAATTGCCACTGCCGATCATAATATACCGACAAAAGACCAGCACCTGCAGATCCGCGATGAATTATCGAGGAACCAGGTTGAAAGGCTGAGTGAAAACTGTAAAAAATATGGTATTGAACTTTATGGACTGAATGATCCCAGGAATGGTATAGTACATGTCATAGGACCCGAGCTTGGCTTTACACTCCCCGGAATGACTATCGTATGCGGAGATAGTCATACCTCCACACACGGGGCGTTCGGAACAATAGCATTCGGTATTGGGACAAGTGAAGTTGAAATGGTTCTGGCAACTCAATGCATTCTTCAGCCAAAACCAAAGAAAATGAAAATTACTCTTGAGGGTAAACTCCATAAGGGAATTACTTCAAAAGACATAATAATGTATATCATATCTGAGATCTCTGCAAGTGGCGCGACCGGTTACTTCGTTGAATATTGCGGCTCAGCAATCAGAAGTCTCAGCATGGAAGGAAGAATGACTATCTGTAACATGAGTATTGAAATGGGCGCCAGGGGCGGATTAATAGCGCCTGATGAAATTACTTTCAGTTATTTAAAGAAATTACCTTCCCTGAAGGGGATCAGTAATTTCAATAACGCACTTGATGAGTGGAAGAAACTCCAGAGTGACCCTGAAGCAATTTATGACAAAGAACTCACTTTCAATGCAGAGTCGATAAAACCGATGATCACCTACGGAACAAACCCGGGTATGGGAATGGCAATTGATGATTCTATCCCTATGTCGGATGTTAAAGACAATAAAGCTTCCTCATCATTCATTAAATCTCTTGATTATATGGGATTTAAACCTGGAATGAAACTGCTCGGGCATCCGGTCGACTATGTCTTCATAGGAAGCTGCACAAATGGAAGGATTGAAGATTTCAGAGCTTTTGCTGAAGTAATAAAAGGCAGAAAAAAAGCTGATTCAGTTACTGCTCTTATAGTCCCGGGATCAAAAAAAGTTGAAGAACAAATGGCTTCAGAAGGACTTACAGAAGTTTACAAAAATGCCGGATTCGAGGTCAGGCAGCCTGGTTGTTCCTCATGCCTTGCAATGAATGAAGATAAAATACCTCAGGGTAAATATGCTGTATCAACCTCCAACAGAAATTTCGAAGGCAGACAGGGCCCGGGAGCAAGGACACTTCTGGCCAGTCCGCTTACAGCTGCTGCCGCTGCGATAACCGGTAGGATCACTGATCCAAGGGAATTTATAAAAGAATAAGAAAAAGTAAATATTATAGAGATATGCCAAAAGTAAAAATTGATGTTCTTGAGTCTACCTGCGTTCCTTTACCTCTTGAAAATGTCGATACCGATCAGATCATACCTGCAAGATTTTTAAGTGCCACTTCAAGGGAAGGATTTGGGGATAACCTTTTCCGCGACTGGAGATATGCAAAAACCGGGGAAAAGAATGAGAATTTTGTTCTGAATAATCCTGTATTCGGTGGAAAAGTGCTCGTAGCAGGCAAGAATTTCGGAAGCGGATCAAGCAGGGAACACGCTGTTTGGGCAATTTTTGATTATGGTTTCAGGGCTGTCATATCGAGCTTCTTTGCTGATATATTCATGAATAACGCCCTCAATAACGGGCTTCTTCCGATAGTAATTTCTGATGATCTGCTTAAGAAACTGCAGGTTCTCATCCAGAAAGACCCGGGTACAAAAGTTAAAATTGATCTTGAGAAACAGACACTTACTTTTTTATCAACAGGCGATTCTGTGAAATTCAATATTAATCCTTACAAAAAGGAGTGCCTTCTTAAGGGTCTCGACGATATAGACTTCTTATTAAGCATGAAGAGTCAGATAACCAGTTATGAAAACAATAAAAGCTTAGCATGATGAGAGTTGAAATAATGGATACTACCCTCAGGGATGGGGAACAAACTCAGGGAGTGTCATATTCTCCCCTCGAGAAGCTTCATGTAGCCAAACTTCTGCTGAAAGATCTTAAAGTTGACAGGATTGAAGTCGCTTCAGCACGGGTTTCCAAGGGTGAATTCGAAGCCATAAAACAAATCACCGACTGGGCACGTCATAATAACCTTCACCGTAAAATTGAAGTGCTTGGTTTCGTTGATGGCGATGTTTCATTAAACTGGATCAATGATGCAGGCGGCAAAGTTATTAACCTTCTTTGCAAGGGCTCATTGCGGCACCTTGAAAAACAACTAAAGAAGACTCCTGAGAAGCACATAAGTGATATCAAAGAAATTATCAGGAAGTCCGAGGACCGCGACATGGAAGTGAACATCTACCTCGAAGACTGGTCAAATGGTATGATCCATTCTGAGGATTATGTCTTCTATTTCCTTGAAGCCCTGAAAGATGAAAATATTAAGAGATTCATGCTCCCTGATACACTCGGAGTTCTGGATCCTGATCAAACCTATTCCTTCTGTAAAAAAGTCATTGAAAGGTTCCCTTCGCTGCACTTCGATTTCCATGCACATAACGATTATGATCTGGCTGTTGCAAATGTCTTCGCTGCTGTGAAAGCCGGTATAACAGGAATACACACTACCATAAACGGGCTTGGAGAAAGAGCCGGGAATGCGCCCTTATCAAGTGTTATAGGTGTACTGCGCGACCTTGTTCATATCGAAACAGGAATCAATGAGTTTGAGATTACAAAAGCCAGTAAGATTGTAGAGACATTCAGCGGAATCAGGATCCCGGTAAACAAACCGGTGATCGGAGAAAATGTTTTTACTCAGACATCAGGTGTGCACGCCGACGGCGACAGCAAGGACAACCTGTATTTCAACAGCCTGTTGCCTGAACGGTTCGGAAGAAAAAGGAAATATGCGCTTGGCAAGCAATCAGGAAAGGCAACTATCAGGAAAAACCTTGAAGAATTCGGGCTGTTTCTTAATCCTGAATCGCTGACTAAAGTAACTCAGCGAGTAATAGAACTCGGCGATAAAAAAGAAAACGTAACAACTGAAGATCTGCCATTTATCATCGCTGATGTACTCGGCAGCGAAGAGATAAACTACAAAATATTCATTAAAAACTATTCGCTCTCCCTCTCCTACGGACTCAAGCCATTTGCCAGCGTCCAGATCGAGATCGACGGAAATCTTTATCAGGAAACCTCTTCGGGAGATGGCCAGTATGATGCCTTTATGAAAGGTGTAAGGATCATATATGACAAACTGGGCAAACAATATCCTACGCTGATTGATTACCAGGTGTCAATACCGCCGGGAGGTAAGACAGATGCATTTGTTGAGACAGTCATAACCTGGGACTATAACGGTAAAGAATTCAAAACCAGGGGATTTGATGCCGACCAGACAGAATCCGCAATCAAGGCGACGGAAAGAATGCTTAACATTATAGAAAATTTTGAACTAAATTCACTCACCAATAAAAAATTAATCGACGTAGCTCATGGATTTTAATATAGCTGTTTTACCGGGCGACGGTATAGGACCTGAAATAATTGAACAGGCAAAAAAGGTAATTATCGCTGTCGGCAATAAGTTTAATCATAAGTTTCACTTTACACATGGGCTAGTCGGAGCTATAGCTATTGACAAAACAGGCAACCCCCTGCCTGCTGAAACACTCGATTTATGCAAGGCGTCACAAGCCGTGCTTTTTGGAGCCATCGGTGATCCGAAATATGATAACAACCCTGCCGCAAAAGTACGTCCTGAACAGGGGCTTCTGGCAATGAGAAAAGAACTTGGTTTGTTCGCAAACGTACGACCGGTAACAACTTTCCCGGCTCTCATCGACAAATCTCCGCTCAAAAAAGAAATAGTTCAGGGAGTTGATATAATGATGATACGCGAACTTACCGGAGGGATCTATTTCGGGAAACCTCAGGGAAGATCAGAGGATGGAAATACTGCTTACGATACATGTGTGTACAGCCGGTATGAAATAGAGAGGGTTGTAAAACTGGCCTGCGAATACGCTATGAGCCGCAAGAAGAAGATAACTGTTGTTGATAAGGCAAATGTGCTTGCCAGTTCAAGGTTATGGCGCGAAACGGCCCTTGTCATCGCGAAGGAATATAAGGAGCTGACCATGGACTTCATGTTTGTTGATAATGCAGCAATGCAGCTCATCCAGAATCCCGGAAGATTTGATGTTATCGTAACTGAGAATATGTTCGGTGATATACTATCAGACGAAGCAAGTGTTCTTACTGGTTCACTTGGACTATTGCCTTCGGCATCAATCGGACTTTATACTTCTGTTTTCGAACCAATACATGGATCATATCCTCAGGCAGCCGGTAAAAACATTGCCAATCCACTCGGAACAATATTGTCTGCAGCAATGATGCTCGATCTCGCATTAAAATTAAACAAAGAAGCGGAGATCATCACTGCAGCAGTTGAAAAATCAATTGAAGCTGATTTTGTAACCGAGGATCTGAACAGAGCAAATCCGAAATCGACTTCTCAGGTTGGGGACTGGATTGCGGAATACATTATGACCGCCCTTTAGGGGGGCAGGGGGGCAAAAGTAACAAAAAGGGGCAGGGGGCCAATGTGATGAAGAGGGGGGCCTGGGGGCCAAAGGGGGTCCGGAGTGAAAAACAAGATATTTATTAATAATTACCCCTGATTTTGTGTTGTTTATTAAATTATTCCTATATTTGCATTCACAATTTTAAGAAATGTATTACAAATTCTCATTACATCATCATTTTCATATTTGCTTTCAGGCGAGGTGAAATTGGTATGCTGATGAATAAAATATCATAAACCCGTCTGAGCAGATCAGGCGGGTTTTTATTTGCCCGGCAGTTTGCTCAGACAATTTGAAAACAGAAAAATGAGTAAACTAAAAATTGCAATTCAAAAAAGCGGACGGCTTAGTGAAAATTCAAAATCACTTCTGGAAGAATGCGGAATAAAATTCTCTAACGGGATCAGCGTTCTGAAAACTACCGCACGAAACTTCCCTATTGAGCTTCTGTTCCTTCGTGATGATGATATTCCTCAATATGTGGAACAACAGGTAGCCGATATCGGCATTCTCGGAGAGAACATGGTATTTGAAAAGAACAAAGATGTTAAAGTGATTGAACAACTTGGTTTCGCCCAGTGCAGGCTGAGTCTGGCAATTCCTAAAGAGGAAACATACAAAGGGCTTAAATACTTCATGAATAAAAAAATTGCAACAAGCTACCCGCATATTCTGAATGATTTTCTGACACAGAATGAAATTAAGGCTGAGATCGAAGAGATCAGCGGAAGTGTCGAAATAGCTCCCGGAATTGGTCTCGCTAACGCTATCTGTGATATAGTCAGTTCAGGCAGTACTTTGCTTACAAACGGACTACAGGAAGTCGAAACAATTCTTAAAAGCCAGGCTGTGATAATCGGGAACAAGAATCTAAGTACAGAGAAAGAGGCGATACTAAATGATCTTCTATTCAGAATAAGAGCCGTTAAAAATGCCAAAGAGAATAAGTATATTCTTTTAAATACACCAAAGTCAGCAATTGCAAATATCTGCAATATTCTCCCGGGAATGAAAAGTCCGACTATCGTTCCCCTTGTTGAAGAAGGATGGTATAGTCTGCATTCAGTTGTAAAAGAAGATGAATTCTGGGAGAGAATTGATCAGCTTAAAGCGGCAGGTGCTGAAGGAATTCTTGTTATCCCGATAGAAAAAATGATAATGTAATGAAGAAGATAATATTTCCTCAGCAGGATATCTGGACAGAATTATGTATGCGTCCGGAATTACCATCGAATGATCTGGAAAAAGTTGTCAGAATTATCCTTGAAAGTGTAAAATATGAGGGAGATAAGGCACTTGCCCATTATTCTGAAAAGTTTGATGGTGCTCCTTCAGGAAACATGAAGGTAACAGCAGAAGAACTGGAGAAATCGGAAGATCTTATCCCTCAAACCTTAAGAGATGCAATAAATATCGCCAGAAAAAATATTGAAAAATTCCATTCGTCTCAAATAGTTACTGAACCATTGATCGAAACATTCCCCGGAGTAAGATGCTGGAGAAAAAGTGTAGCGATCGAACGGGTAGGTCTGTATATTCCAGGAGGAAGCGCTCCACTTTTTTCAACTCTCCTGATGCTTGGGATTCCTGCTAAACTGGCAGGTTGCAGTGAAATTATTGTATGCACTCCAGCCGGGAAGGACGGGAAAATAAGTCCGGTGATCCTTTACACAGCTAAACTGATTGGCATAACTCAGATCTTCAGGGTCGGAGGAGCACAGGCTGTTGCGGCAATGGCGTATGGTACTAAACTCATACCAAAGGTATATAAGATCTTTGGTCCGGGAAATCAGTATGTAACAAAAGCAAAAGAACTGGTTCAGCAAGCCGGTACAGCTATTGATATGCCTGCCGGGCCAAGTGAAGTGCTGGTGATAGCTGACAGCGAAGCTGATCCTGTTTTCATTGCATCTGATCTCCTTTCACAGGCAGAACATGGTCCTGATAGCCAGGTAATTTTAGTTGCTGATGACCGTAAACTCATTGAAAGAGTGGAAATTGAGGTAAGCACTCAGGTAAAATTGCTTCCCAGAAAAGATATAGCCAACAAAGCACTGGAAAACAGCAAACTGATATTATTGCCTTCAATTAACGATTGCATAAGCTTCAGCAATCTTTATGCTCCCGAACACCTGATCATTAATATGGCCGATCCTGCCCGGGTAGTTGGCAAAATAAAAAATGCCGGTTCCGTTTTCCTGGGTAAATTCAGCTGTGAGAGTGCCGGTGATTATGCTTCAGGGACGAATCACACCCTACCTACAAACGGTTATGCCAGGAATTACAGCGGCGTTTCAACGGAAAGCTTCATGAAAAAAATATCTTTTCAGGAAATCAGCGCGGAAGGCATCAGAAACCTCGGACCTTCTATAGAAATTATGGCTGAAGCCGAATTGCTTAATGGTCACAAAAATGCAGTTAGTGTCAGACTTAAATCCTTGAAGAATGACTGATCTGAATGAACTGGTAAGGGAAAATGTAAAAAAAATGGTACCATATTCATCTGCAAGAGATGAATTTAAAGGTAATTCAGGAATTTTTATGGACGCCAATGAAAATCCATTTGGTATATTGAACCGTTACCCTGATCCCTACCAGAAGGAATTGAAAAATTCAATTTCAAAAATAAAAGGAATTAATGAGGAGAGAATATTTCTCGGGAACGGCAGCGATGAAATTATCGATCTCTGTTTCAGGGTATTTTGTAATCCCGGAACCGACAAAGTATTGATCTTCCCCCCTACTTACGGTATGTACGAAGTATCAGCATCTGTTAATGATGTAAGTGTAATTAAAGTGCAGCTTACTCCTGACTTCCAGATAGACATCCCAAAAGTCAAACCGCTATTTTCAGATAGGAATCTTAAGCTGATATATATCTGTTCGCCCAACAATCCAACGGCTAACTCAATGAATCATAATGACATTATGTACATTCTTTCTGAGTTCAACGGAATTGTGGTCATTGATGAAGCGTATATCGACTTCAGTGATAAGCCTTCTTTCTCCAACCTGCTCAATAAGTACCCTAATCTTATTATTATGCAGACATTCAGTAAAGCCTTTGGACTTGCAGGTGTCAGAGTCGGAATGTCGTTTACCAGCGAGGAAATAATTCAGTATTTCAACAAGCTGAAACCACCTTATAATATAAGTAGTATCAATCAGAGGGCCGTATTAAACAAGCTTGAAAAAATTGAACAGTACAAAAACCAGGTCGTCAGAATAAAGAGCGAAAGAGAGAAACTTGCGGGGATCCTTATGAAAATGAAGTTTGTTGAGAAAATTTATCCATCAGATGCCAACTTCCTGCTGGTAAAAGTCAATAATGCCAATTACATTTATAATGAACTGATTAAAAAGAATATAGTGATACGAAATCGCAGCAGTGTAGTTGAAAACTGCCTTCGGATCACAATAGGGAAGAAATCCGAGAATGATGCACTTATTAAAGCGCTGAAAGAAATGGCTGAGATACTATGATTCTTTGTATCAATTAACATATTTTCCAGTTACANCCCCTTTCATTTTCCCCCAAGGGGGAAAGGAAAAACCACTCCTTCCCCCTTGGGGGAAGGTTGGGAAGAGGGTATTAAATGAGAAATGGATTTGATAAAAAACGATATAACTATCTCGAAATACTGCATTATAATATTTTCGAAATTATGAAGTGTTACATAGCTATCGTAATCTTAAGTGTACCTTTGTGATAAACAAGATGAAGAAAAAGAATAAACAATAATGAAGAAAGTACTTTTTATCGACAGAGATGGCACTATAATATCAGAACCGGAAGACGAACAGGTCGACAGTTTTGAGAAGTTTTCATTTCTTCCCGGTGCTATAACCTGCCTGTCGAAAATTGCCAAAGAAACTGATTTTGAATTGGTTATGGTTACAAATCAGGATGGGCTTGGAACAGATTCATATCCTGAAGATACTTTCTGGCCTGTTCAGAATAAAATGCTTGAAATTCTCAGAGGTGAAGGAGTGAAATTCTCGGAGATCTTTATTGACAGGACATTCCCTGCACAGAATACCCCCACGAGAAAACCAGGCACTGCCATGCTTGTAAAATATCTGGCAGGCGGTGTTGATTTAAGCTCTTCGTATGTTATCGGGGATCGCCTCACTGATGTGGAAATGGCAAAAAATCTTGGTTGCAAAGCTATTTTGATCAGCGGCAAACAAAGTAAAGAGGCGGTTCTGACAACTGATAACTGGAATGAGATATACAGATTTCTCAAATCGATACCCAGAGCGTCGGAAGTTTCAAGAAAAACCAATGAGACGGATATTTCGATCAGGCTTAACCTTGATGGATCCGGTAAAAGTTCAATCAGTACGGGAATAGGTTTTTTCGATCATATGCTTGATCAGATCGCACGTCATGGTAACATTGATCTGAAAATTAAAGTAAAAGGAGATCTGCATATTGATGAACATCATACTGTTGAAGATGTGGCAATCGCTCTCGGAGATGCCCTGACCAGGGCGCTTGGAAGCAAAAAAGGTATCGAACGTTATAGTTTTGTCCTACCTATGGATGATTGCCTGGCACAGGTGGCTCTTGATTTCGGAGGCAGGCCATGGCTTGTATGGGATGTGAAATTTGGCCGTGAAAAAATCGGTGAAATACCGACCGAGTTGTTCTATCACTTTTTTAAGTCATTCAGCGACAGTGCTAAATGCAATCTGAATATCAAGGCTGAAGGTGAGAATGAACATCATAAGATTGAAGCGATATTCAAGGCTTTCGCCAAAGCAATAAGAATGGCAGTCAGACAGACCGAAAATTTCAACTTACCCTCAACAAAAGGTAGTTTATGATAGCAATACTAAAATATAATGCCGGAAACATTAAGTCGGTCAATAATGCGCTTAATCGTCTTGGCTACAAGAGCATAATCACTGATGATGTATCCGAGATACAAAGTGCTGATAAAGTAATCTTCCCCGGTGTGGGTGAAGCCAGCACTGCTATGCAGTATCTCAGGGAACACGGACTGGATCAGGTTATTACTTCATTAACACAGCCTGTGCTTGGTATTTGCCTCGGACTGCAGCTTATGTGCAGGCATTCGGAAGAAGGCGACACAAAATGTCTGGGGATCTTCGACTGCGAAGTAAGATTATTCCCTCCTGTAGAAAAGATACCGCATATGGGATGGAATAACTGCATGACATTAAAGGGAGACCTTTTTAAGGGAATATCGGTTAAGGACGATCTGTATTACGTTCACAGCTATTATGCAGAAATATCTTCCTCAACACTTGCAACATGCGATTATATAGTCCCTTTCAGTGCAGCTATGCAGAAAGACAACTTCTATGCTACCCAGTTTCATCCCGAGAAATCAGCAGGAACAGGTGAAAAAATCTTGAAAAATTTCCTGGAACTATGAGAATAATAGTGGCAATCGATATAATCGGAGGCAAATGCGTAAGACTTACCAGGGGTGATTTTAATTCTAAGAAAATCTATAATGAAAATCCCCTGGATTTTGCGATTCAACTTGAAGAAAACGGAATAAGCTATTTGCATCTTATTGATCTGGATGGTGCGAAAAACAAAAAGATTGAGAATATCAAAGTGCTTGAAAAAATAGCTTCAAAAACAAGATTAAAAATAGATTTCGGGGGAGGGCTCAGAACTTATGATGATATCCTTACTGTAATTAATGCCGGCGCAAGACAGATTACGGCAGGGAGCATAGCTGTCAGCGACCCGGTTCTATTCATGGGATGGCTCAAGAAACTTGGTCAGGAAAAAGTTATCCTTGGTGCTGACTGTATCGACAGAAAGATATCTACTTCCGGATGGCTGGAAAAATCAGACCTGGATGTAATTGACTTTATTTCCGATTACAGGTCGAAGGGGGTAAAATATGCTGTATGCACCGATATAAAAAGAGACGGAACTCTTGAGGGCCCTTCCACAGAACTTTATAAGGACATTCTCCGATCAGTGAATATAAAACTTATTGCCAGCGGAGGCATCTCCTCAATTAAAGATATTGAGGAAGTAGATAAAGCTGGTTGTGAGGGAGTTATTATAGGGAAAGCTATCTATGAAGGAAAAATCAAATTAAATGAATTGGGAAAACTATGTTAAAAAGACGAATAATCCCCTGCCTCGATATTAAGGATGGCAGGACGGTTAAAGGGGTGAATTTCATCAATCTTGTCGATGCCGGCGATCCGGTCGAACTGGCTAAAGATTACGTACGGCAGGGTGCCGACGAACTTGTTTTTCTTGATATAACTGCAACAATCGAGAACAGGAAAGCACTCGCAGGTCTCGTCGAAAGAATTTCCTCAGAAATTAATATTCCCTTTACCGTTGGAGGCGGAATACATAATATAGAGGATGTTTCGGTTCTTATACGGGCAGGTGCTGACAAAGTAACTGTTAACTCAGCAGCCGTAAGAAGACCAGAATTAATCGTTGAAATTGCGGGAGAGTTTGGAAGTCAGTGTGTTGTTGTGGCAATTGACACAAAGCGGATAGAAAACGAGTGGATAGTGTATGTGGACGGTGGCCGCACTCCAACGGAGCTGAAAACGCATGAATGGGCCCGCCGGGTCGAAGAACTTGGGGCAGGTGAAATTATGCTCACATCAATGAATACTGACGGAACAAAATCAGGCTTTTCGCTTGACATAACAAATGATGTAAGCAAAAGTGTAAATATCCCCGTTATTGCCTCAGGTGGTGCCGGAGCTATGGAACATTTCAGGGATGTCTTCTTTAATACCGAATGCAGCGCGGCACTCGCGGCAAGCATCTTTCATTTCGGGGAAATCAGCATTTACGATCTGAAAAAGTATCTGAAACATGAAGGTATCTCAATTAGATGAATATAAACAAATGATAAAAATAGACTTCAAAAAAGGGAATGGACTCGTTCCGGTTGTTATCCAGGATGACAGCACTCTTCAGGTGCTCATGGTCGGGTACATGAATGAAGAAGCTTTTACAAGGACCTTGTCAGAAAAAAAGGTGACCTTCTTCAGCAGGAGTAAAAACCGGCTCTGGACCAAAGGTGAAACATCAGGCAATTTTCTGAATGTTGTTGAAATAGCCTCAGATTGTGATAATGATACTCTGCTTATCAAAGCCATACCTGATGGTCCGACCTGTCACACCGGAAATACATCATGTTTCGGCGAGGAAGCATCCAAGGGATTCATCTACAAATTGGAAGATATTATAAATCAGAGAATTACAGACAACGCAACAGAATCATATACAAATAAGCTCTTTAAAAAAGGAATTAATAAAGTCGCCCAGAAAGTCGGTGAGGAAGCTGTTGAACTGGTAATTGAAGCTAAGGACAATAACCTGGATCTCTTTAAAAATGAGGCTGCCGACCTGGTTTATCATTTGCTGATACTTCTGAAGACAAAAGGGGTTAAACTCGAGAGTGTGGAAGAGATACTCAGGGAAAGGCATAAGAAAACGTAAAGGAGGCCCCACCCCCTACCGCTTCGCGGTATCCCCTTAAAGGGGGAACAATTTCAGGATATTACAGAATTTGATTTATGCCTGAAATTTACCCCCCTTTAGGGGGGCAGGGGGGCAACAAGACAGAAACTTACCCTTATTTAGGGGGGC
>JGI20214J51088_10002423_pt1 | contig 12375 bp, 10 predicted proteins | sample WetSurMetagenome_FD_51088 | JGI IMG/M metagenome (IMG submission 51088)
GTCTGCCGGGCAATGAGCCAGTTGAGCCGGTCCGCGTCCGTGTCCCGCTTGATGACATCCATCGCGAGCGACCGGTTGTGGGTCTCGAGAGCGGTTATCGCATCCTCGTGCATGGCCTTGATGATGACAAACATCCGCTTGATGGTGTTGTCAAACGGCATTTCCGCGGGGTTGAGGAGGTCCTTGATCGTGATGGCGGTCTCGGTCTCCTCCACCACTTCCTGGCCAATCGTCATCTGCGTGAAGTCCCGGACAACGGTGCGGACAAACGGGGGGAAACGGACTTTTGTCGTGATGCGGATGATGGTGAAACCGGTGATGTAAGCGCCTATCAGCATGCGGAAGAGGAATGCCGGGTCCGTGATGGCGGTACTGTCGATCTCTTTTATCCGCTGGACCGGATCTTCCGTGATCTTTTTTGTGATAAGGAGCGTCCCGTCCGGCTGGACGATGAGGCCGACCGGATCATTCTTCTGTATCTTCTGTGACTCTGCCCAGTCCTTCGGCAGCGTCACGACAAAGGAGGCCCCCCCGGTCACCTGGACCCTCCGGATTTCCATACCGCTCATACCACACCATTGGCGAACATATTAATGAATTTTTCTCTATATGAATCAATAGAGTATATAGGGCCCCATAGATTATGGCGAAAAAGGGTATATTTCCACCCGGTGATTTCCTGCCAGGACAGTATGATTCGAACGAACATTATGGATGGTGGATGATCTATGGGCATCCGGGAATTACTCATACCCCAGGACAAGATCTTTTACGATCTTTTTGAAAAGCAGGCCGGGATCCTGACCGAGGCTGCATGGCTGCTGGTCGACCTGACAGAGAATTTTGTGAACGTGAAAGAGAAACGCCACGCGATCGAGAAACTTGAGCATAAAGGGGACCAGGTCACCCATGACATCTACACCCAGCTGAACAGCACCTTTATCACCCCGCTCGAACCCGATGAGATCTCGCGCCTTGCCTCAACACTTGACGATGTGCTGGACCATATCGACGGTGTGGCAGAGAAGATGCAGTATTATTCCATTGAATCCACCGATTCGCACATGATCGAACTCGCAAAACTGATCCATCAGTCAACAAAAGAGCTCGAGAGTGCCGTTAAAAGTATCCGTTCCATCAAGGACCCCCGGTACATCGAAGAGCGCTGCATTGAGGTGAACCGGCTGGAAAATGTTGCCGATGATGTGCTTGCTCAGGCAGTGACCGAACTGTTCAAANCAACCGACGCGATCATGATCATCAAGCTCAAGGATATCTATGAAAACATGGAGACTGCGACCGATTACTGCGAAGACGTGGCAAACACGCTCTCCGATATCGCGATCAGGCACTCGTGATGACTGCTGCTGCCGTTGAGAGGTATTCATGATCGAAGCGACATGGGAACTGATCATTGTCATCATCGGTATCGCACTCGTATTCGATTTCACGAACGGGTTCCACGATTCGGCGAATTCGATCTCTACCGTTGTCTCGACCAAGGTTCTCTCCCCGCGGAGCGCTGTTGTCTTTGCCGCGTTCTTCAACTTTGTCGCTGCATTCGCGTTCGGTGTTGCGGTGGCAAGCACAATCAGCAAAATCATCCAGCTGGAGATTGTAACAACCGCCATCATCCCGTACATCATTCTCGCTGCGCTGGTCGGTGCAATTTCCTGGAACCTGATAACGTGGTACTTCGGTATCCCGACCTCCTCCTCCCATGCCCTTATCGGCGGGATGACGGGCGCGGGCCTTGCTGCTGCCGGCATTGCCGCGATCAAGTGGTCTACCGTCGGGCAGGTGGCCCTGTTCATGATCCTCTCGCCCCTGATCGGGCTGGCTGTCGGCTTCCTGTTCATGGCTGCCCTTCTCAATCTGACGAAAAATGCCGACAAAGCGTCGGCCGAGAATAACTTCAAACGGCTCCAGCTCTTTTCCGCAGCAGCCTACAGTTTCAGCCACGGTACCAACGATGCCCAGAAGACCATGGGAATTATCATCCCGCTCCTCTTCTCGATCGGGTACTTCGGCACGTCCGTGGATCCCAACAACCTGCCGGTCCCGCTCTGGGTGATCCTGGCTGCCCACGCCGCCATTGCGCTCGGGACCCTGTCCGGGGGATGGCGTATTGTGAAGACAATGGGCTACAAGATAACGAAACTCCGGCCGGTGCACGGGTTTGCTGCCGAGACTGCCGGGGCATCCACGATTATTGGTGCATCCCTCCTGGGAATCCCGGTCAGCACGACCCATATCATCTGCACGTCCATCATGGGCGTGGGTACAACGAGCGGAAGCAGCACGGTGAAATGGGGCGTTGCCCGGACCATCGTATGGGCGTGGATCCTCACTATCCCGGTCAGTGCCGGTATCGGGTTCGCTGCATTCACGGTGATCCGGGTCGTTATCGGGTACTGATTTTTGCTCTGGAGAAAACCGGTTTCCTGAGATGTGGTCACCCCTCTTTCGCCATCCATGTCCCCAACAGGGGCGGGGGCGTGTTGCGTTACTTCAGTATTACCTGTACGGGAAATTCCTGCCCGATTGTGTACAGGAAATTCGGAACCATCGCAACCGGGGGATGCCTCAGCGGCGGGGGCGGAGTCCCCGAAAGCGTCAAGATTCTTTGATTGATTTCCCATGAAAAAGGGCCTTCTGGAATTACGGAGGGGGGTTGAGACCCCCATACCCCCGATTACGATATATGCCGCCGCCCCCGACGGGNCGCCCCCGCGTTGGATCAGGACGTATGAAATAACTATTTGCCGGTTTTCATGGTTCGGGAGTGAACCTGATCGGTTCATGTTTGTTTCTCCAGAGTAATTTTTTATTTTTTTCTCCAGCACACTGAGAGAACGGCATTGGAATCATCACGGCAATCCCGGTTGCGGTGGGGCCCCATACCGGGTTTATTGTTCCGGAGATCTCCCCGGTTACCCGTATCCTTCAGATTTTCCTGTTCTTCAGATCATTTCCTGCCGGATCAGGAATTTACAGTTACTCTATTCGGCTCTATAGTGAATAGAGCGGGCTGTATTTTACGTCGAAAATCGGTATATACGCTCCCGTAATATGGATGATAGAACACCATGAGTGAAAAGCAAAGCAGATTCCTGATCATTGCCGTAAGCCTTGTCGCAGTAGTAATGCTCGCGCTGGCTTCAGGCTGCACAACACCATCGACCAATGCACCGGTTGCCACGCAGGTTCCGGCTGCTTCCCCGGCAATTACTGATGCTGCCGTAACGCAGGCCGTCCCGGCCCATGTCCCGGCCGCAACCGCCGCAACCGCCAGACCGGTCTCGTCCGGTGAGAGGCAGACCATAAAGATCAGCGGTTCGACAACCGTACTCCCCATTGTCCAGAAAGCTGCCGACCAGTACATGGCCACCCATGCAGGCGCTGATATCCAGGTATCCGGTGGCGGGTCTGGTGTCGGCATCCAGGCTATCGGTGCAAAGACCGTTGACATCGGGATGTCCTCCCGTGAAGTGACTGCTGATGAGAGGAAAAAATACCCGGCATTTGTTATCACGCCGGTTGCGCAGGACGGCATTGCAGTCATTGTCAATCCCGCTAACGAGATCCAGTACATCACGCTTGACCAGATCAAAAACATCTACCTGGGCAAGACCACCAAGTGGACCGAGATCTCTGGCGCAAACGTGCCCGGCACAAACAACCAGATCGTGGTGATCGGCCGTGACAGTGCATCCGGTACCCGATCGTATTTCGATGAGGTCCTCCTTGCAAAGAAGACCCCGACAAAGCAGATGCTCGAAAAGAACTCCAACGGCGCTGTCCTCCAGACCGTAGCCCAGACCCCCGGCTCGATCGGGTACGTCTCCATCGGGTTTGTCAGCAATGACGTGAAGGCGCTGCCGATCTGGTACAACGCAGACAGGATCGTTGCTCCCGGCCTTGCCACGGTCAAGGACAAGTCCTACCCGGTCTCCCGTGAGCTTTACGTAATCACGAACGGCCAGCCATCGGGTCTCGCCGGCGACTTCATCCAGTACATCCTCAGTGCCGAAGGCCAGAAGATCGTGGCGGATGAAGGATACGTAACGCTCTGATTTGAAGTACCAAAAATTTTTGGAGGGAATCATCGTGAAAACCATCTTCCGTCATGGGAGTGCCCTGGCCACATCGGCCGGGCACGCACGGTTTTCCCTATTGAAGGAAAAATCGATCAGGACCGTCTTCTTCTTCACAGCCTTCTTTGCCGTTATCGTTGTCACCTTCATCCTGCTCTTCCTGGTACGGGACGGCTTTCTTATCTTCGCGCAGGTCGGGCCGCTGAACTTCCTTCTTGGCCCCGACTGGGCGCCGACCGCGGCCGAGCCGCTGTACGGGATCTTCCCGCTCATCGTGGGAACCCTGCTCGTCACCCTCGGCGCCATGGTCTTTGCCGTCCCGCTGTCTATCGGCTGTGCAATCTACATTTCCGAACTTGCCTCACCCCGGATGAAAAATATCCTCAAGCCGGCCATCGAGCTGCTGGCCGGGATTCCATCGGTTGTGTATGGGTTCTTCGGTCTTATCGTGCTCACGAATTTCATCCGCATAGCGTTCGATCTCCCGACCGGCGAGACCTGGCTTGCGGCTTCGGTGCTGCTCGGCATCATGGCGCTCCCCACGATTGTCAGCGTTTCGGAGGATGCGATCAGTGCGGTCCCCCGCGAGTACCGGGAAGGATCGCTTGCCATCGGTGCAACCCGGTGGCAGACCGTCAGCCAGGTGCTCGTCCCCGCCGCCCTCTCCGGTATTGCTGCCGCGGTCATTCTCGGCATCGGGCGTGCGGCGGGCGAGACCATGGCGGTGATGATGGTGGCCGGGAACGCTGCTATCATCCCGGACCCGGTCTGGAACATCCTTTCGCCGCTGCGGACCCTGACGGGGACCCTCGGCATCGAGATGGGCGAGGTCCCGGTCGGGAGCGAACACTACAATGCCCTCTTTGGCGTTGCGGTCGTGCTGCTCATCATCACGCTCATCATCAACCTCGCCGCGGTCGCGATCCTGCGGTTCCTCCGGGAAGGCCAGGGGAAACGTACGGCCCGTAAACCGGTCTTCTCAACGGTTACCCGGGAGAACCTTATCTCCGCTGCTGAAATGCTGATATTCGGAGTTTTACTGGTTCTCCTCACTTCCCTGCCCGGGGGACTCGGGGCCCTCCTCCTGCTTGCGGGGATTTTGTGGTACACGGTAAGGCCTTTTGTTTCGGAGAAGACGGTCGAGACGATCGCATTTTCGATCATCACCCTTGCAACGCTCGCCGTCCTCGCCATCCTTGTCATCATCCTGCAGGATATTGTCATCAACGGCATCCCGGCGTTGTCATGGGAATTCCTGACAACATCACCGCTCGACTCCGGGCGGGCCGGCGGCATTTACCCGGCCATCATCGGAACCCTGTACCTTGTTGTCGGGGCGATAACGATTGCCCTGCCGCTCGGTGTCGGTGCCGCAATTTATCTTGTTGAGTATACCCGGGAAGGCCGCGTCACGCAGCTGATCCGGACCGGCGTCGACCTCCTGAACGGGACGCCATCCATTGTCTTTGGCCTCTTCGGGTTTGCCTTCATCGTGCTGTACCTCAATGCGGGCGTCTCGATGCTCGCGGGGCAGGTCACGCTCGCCCTGATGGTATTGCCGACCGTGATCCGGACCACCGAAGAAGCACTGAAAAGCATCCCGCAGTCTCTCCGGGAGGGAAGCCTTGCGCTCGGGGCCACCAAATGGCAGACCATCAGCAGGGTCGTGCTCCCGCCGGCCCTGCCGGGCATCCTGACCGGGGCGATCCTGTCCATAGGCCGGGCCGCGGGCGAGACTGCGCCGATCATGTTCACTGCGGTGATCTTCTCGTCCCGCTTCCTGCCGGACTCGGTCTTCGACCCGGTGATGGCGCTCCCGTACCACCTCTTCGTGCTTGCAACGAACGTGCCGGGCGCGTCAGCGAACAAGTACGGCACGGCGCTGGTACTGCTGATGCTGGTTGTCGGGTTCTACGCGATTGCGATTGCCGCACGGACGCATTTCCAGAAAAAGATGAGGGCATAATATGACGGAAAATACGATCATTTCCACAACAAATCTCAACCTCTGGTACCATGAGAAGCATGCACTGGAGTCCGTATCGATACGCATCCCGAAAAACCAGGTTACCGCCCTGATCGGCCCCTCGGGCTGCGGCAAGTCCACGCTGCTGCGCTGCTTCAACCGGCTCAATGACCTGGTCGACCACGTGAAAATCACCGGGACGATCGCGTTTGACGGTATGGATATCCAGGAGCCGGGGACGGACGTCGTCACGCTCCGGAAGAAGATCGGGATGGTCTTCCAGAAGCCCAACCCGTTCCCGAAGTCCATCTGGGAGAACGTGGCGTACGGCCCGAAAGTGCACGGCATGAAGGACAAGGCCGGGCTGGACCGGATCGTGGAGGAGAGCCTGCGTCACGCGGCCCTCTGGGACGAAGTGAAGGACCGGCTTTCCGATTCCGCGCTCGGGCTCTCGGGCGGCCAGCAGCAGCGGCTCTGCATTGCCCGGACGCTCGCGGTCGGGCCGGAGGTGATCCTGATGGACGANCCCTGTTCGGCGCTGGATCCGATCGCAACGGCAAAGATCGAGAACCTTATCGAGCAGCTCAGGCAGGAGTACACGGTCATCATCGTCACCCACAACATGCAGCAGGCGGCACGGGTGAGCGACTACACGGGGTTCATGTACCTCGGGAAACTGGTCGAGTGCAATAAGACAGGGCAGATCTTCGAACACCCGGCTGAAGAACTTACGGAGAACTACATCACCGGCAGGTTCGGGTGAGGGATTATGGCAGAGAAATTTCATGCGGAACTGGAAAACATAAAAAAAGATACCGTGGCGATGGCTAAGTTCGGGCGCTCGATGCTCCGGGATGCAACCGATGCGCTGATCCGGCAGGACCGGGAACTGGCGGAGTCGGTTGTTGTAAAGAAGGAGCAGATCCATGTCATGGAAGTGGAGCTCGAGGAACGCTGCTACCAGCTCATCGCCCTCAACCAGCCGATGGCCAGGGACATGCGGGTCATTGCCTGCACGCTCAAGGTGATCGCCGCCTCCATGCGCATCGGCCGGTACGGCAAGGTAATCGCAAACATTGTAAAAGATCTCTCAGACAGGCCGCATAGCGCGAGCATGATGAGCATCCCGCACATGGCTGATCTCGTCATAGACATGATCGACGACGCGATCGGGGCGTATGACACCGGATCCCTTTCCCTGATTGCTGACTTCTCGTCCCGCGACGACACCATCGACGCCCTGCGTCACTCTATCTTCCGCGAAGGCATCACCCACATGATGGAAGACCCGCGGTGCATCACCCGCTGCACCCACTCCATCATGGTGGCTCGGTACCTCGAACGCTGCGCCGACCATGCCTGCAAGATCGCGGAGAACGTGCAGTACATGAAAACAGGGGAACGGGTGGAGATACACTGAGGTTTTCGTATGAGTCTGCTGAATTGTTTACCGGATGAACCGGCGGAGAACGTGCCAATGCACCCGGACGATTATGGGGCGCTGCTGGCATGGGTGAGAGCAAAGGAGGAGAAGATGAGCGGGCAGGGCGCATGACCGGCTGCTCTTCGTTCCGGGAAAAAAAGAGATTAATGATGGTGCCCCGGGAATCCGGGATGCTTATTCTGAACGTGCCGGCGTTGTCCGGAAGGCTCCTTTCGGGACCGTGATCTCGAACCGGGCGCCGCTGCCCGGTGTGCCGGTCTCCCGGATGCTTATCCCGGTAATGGAAAGGACCTCCCGGGCAAGGAAGAGACCAAGGCCGGTATTTTTCCCGAATCCCCGCTCGAAAATGTGCGATTTGTCACCGGCAGGGATCCCCGTACCGTTATCCTCCACAACCAGCATCAGCACCCCGTCGTCCTTCTGCGAATATACCCGTATCCCGGTCATTTGTCCGCCGCCGTACCTGAGCGCATTGTCAAAAAGGTTGTAGAAGACCTTCTCGAGAAGAGGATCTGCGAAGAGCTCGAGATCGGGCAGGCTGACCGCAAGGTCGATATGCCGGAACGGGAGGGCGCCTTTTGCCTTCTCCATCAGCGGGACCGGGTCCTGCCATACCGGGAGTTTTCCACCCATGTCATCGAAGACGGTCGTGAAATTGATCTGTTGTCCGATGATTGAGGCAATCTTCTGCTCTTTTGCAATCAGGTCCGCTGCCCGGACCGGATCCCCGGTGGCCTGCCGGGATAACTCAAGGTATCCTGAGAGGGCGTTCAGCTGGTTCCGGATATCATGGCGGGTGATCGTGGTCATGAGCATAATCTGCCGGTTTGCCTGCCGGAGGGCATCTTCCACCTGCTTCAGGTGCGTGATGTCGTGAAGGATCCCTTCAACACCGTCAATATTCCCGGCCTCGTCATAGATAAGGTGGCTGTTTGCCAGGGCATAATGGATGGTGCCGTGCCGGTCTTTCAGGGTGACGGGATACCCGGTCACCTTCTTCTCCTTCATGATATGCGCGAGGAACCGGTCCCGCTCCCCGGGATCTGCGTAGAAGCCGGTGGCCGCGAGTTTTCCGCAGATCTCACCGGGAGAATTATACCCCATAATACGGGCACCATAGGGGCTGATCATGGTCATGATTCCATCACGGTTGATCCGGTAGAAGACGTCCTGCATGTCCTCGATGATATGCCGGAACTCCTCCTCGCTCTTTTTCAGGATCTGTTCGGCACGTTTGCGGTCACTGATATCCCGGCAGATGAAGAACATGCCGTAGGGGACTCCGTCCGGTGTGCGGAGGACATCGCCATTCACTTCGAGCACGAGCCGTTTCCCTTCATAGGAGATGAATGTGTATTCCCGGGGACCGAGCTGACGTTCGAACATGAGCCGCGTGTTTTCAATCGCAGCCGGCAGGCATTCCGGTGCAAAGAGCGAAAATACCGGGGTGCCGGTGAGTTCGGCTGGCGCGGTTTTACCGGAGAGCTGCACTCCTTTTTCATTGATGAAGGTGATCGTTCCTTCCAGGTCGGTGCGGACGATGATGTCGGGGCTTGCGGCAATCATTTTCCGGTGAATCTCCCCGCTTTTTGCAAGCTCTGCTTCCTGCTGTCGTTCTTTTGTCACGTCATGGAGCGTCCCGATGGTGGCAGGCCGGCCATGGAAGGTCCCGGCCCCGACACGGATCTTCAGCAGGATCCTGGTCGTATTGTCCTTGTGCAGGAGGGAGAATTCATAACTCTCCGGCAGGTCTTTGCCGGCCTGGCGGAGAAGATGACGCTGGAGGACCATATCCCGGTCTTCCGGGACGATAAGGCGCGAAAAGGGCATGCCGATGATCTCGTCAAGGGTATAGCCGGAGAGAGACGCAAGCGAAGGACTGACAAAAACCAGGTTGCCATCCTGTGCAATGAAGACCAGGTCCGCGGTATGCTCGACCAGCGTCCGGTATTTCTCCTCGCTCTCGGCTATCTGTTCCCGGGATTTATTGAGCTCGATGACCTGTGCCTGCAGCGTCTCCCGCGATGCGGCGAGCTGCCCGTACGCGGTGCGGAGCTCCTCCTCCGCCCGTTTTGTTGCGGTGATATCGAGTTCTATCCCGTCCCAGACCGAATTACCATCAGCGAGAGGGCGGGGTGCGGAGCGGAGGAGCACCCACCGTTCCTTTCCTGAGGGGGTGCGGATTTTGACCTCGGCACTAAACGGGGTCATGGCTGCACGGACGCGCATTTCTGCGTCAGTGAGTGCAGCCCGGTATTCCGGAATGATCTGACGGTACAGCAGGGTCGGGTCCAGCATCAGATCGGCCGCTTTTATTTCATGGAGTGTTTCCACGCCGGCGCTGACATACACGAAGCGCCGGTTCCCCGCCGGATCCACGACTACCTGGTAAATGACGCCGCTTGGCAGGTTATCGGAGAGCGATATCAGCTGGGCATCACGTTCCCGCAGGGCTGTCTCAGCCCGCCTTCGCCCGACGGCCATCTTGATCTTGTGGGCAAGTTCGGCAAACTGCGCACGCGGGTCCCCGCCTTTCTGGAGATAGAAGTCGGCACCCAGGTTGATGGCTTCGATCACCACCGCTTCGCGGCCCTTGCCGGTAAAGAGGATGAACGGGATACCGCCGTACTGCTCTCGGACGGTCTTTAAGAGGACCAGTCCGTCGATGCCGGGCATCTGGTAATCCGAGATGATCGCATCATAGGAATGCGTGCGGAGTGTTTCGAGGGTTTCTTCCCCAGAGAGGCAGGTGTCAACGACAAATTCCCCGGTGGATTCAAGAAACCTTTTCCCGAGATCCAGCAGGAACGGTTCGTCATCAGCGTAAAGAACAGTGCAGGGGGCGGCGGGGTTCATAAGAGCGGGAACTGATCGGTCATCCGGGATTTACCCCACGGGCAGGAAAAATGTTCATTATTCTGTTGGTATATGCAAGGATTTATGATATGAAAAAAGTTTGGCAGGGTGCCGGGAAAGTTAGATGCCGGCCCACACCGGCAATCCATCTTCCGCAGGATCTTATGAGGAGCTGGTGGTTGGGACAGGAGTGCCAGTCAGGTTGCCCCGCGTTTTTACAAGCGTTATGTTGATTCCCTCCATGCCCCCTTTCTCGACCGTGACAGGATAGGTGACCGTGTCGTAACCCTTCAGGCGGAACTCTACCGTGTGGTGGCCGGGCGGGATGACGTAGGGGAGGGCGCAGTTGGTGGGGCACCAGTATTCATTATCGATATAGACATCCGCGCCTGAGGGGAATGAGGCGATATGGAGGGTGCCGTTCACCTGCTGGAGCGTCCCGTTCACATAGTAGGTACCATTGCCGAAAAGCTGGCCGTGGCCATAAAGGCCGTCCCCGGGGTTGGCGGTGCCGTTTGCCTGAGGCAGGATGTGATCCTGCCGGGCGGGGGTGCTGGTGCATCCGGTTACTAATATGCCAAGTACGAGAAGGGTGAGTGCGATTGTCCGTAGCATTTTGGATCAGCTCCGGTTGTTATTTTTGTATTATAATCTTTGTGAAATTATTCCGGGCAAGGTTGGGCCGGCCGGGATCAAAACTGACCGGACAGGTCTCATCATAATTTTTATAATTCAGAGAAGGGGATAAGAAGGGGGAGGTGGTTTGGGTGATTGTTGGAACATACCAACACGAAGGATACCGGTTATGACCCGGATACCGCCGAAACCGGCACGATTATCAGCAATAATCATCGCCGTGATTGTGATTATCTTATCATTTATTTGTCAGGGTTTTCCCGCTGTCGGATGAAGGACTTGTGTCAGCAGGCTTCCCGTTCTGCCGGGAACCCGGTTCATTCGTGTAAAGCCAGTCATTTCTTCACATTTCCTTTAATGTGTATCCGGAGCACGCTCTATTTTGGTCAAGGGCGTTCCTTTGAGATCTGGGATAAAACACCGCTTGTGAGCCCCCTCTTTTTACAAAAGGGAAAAATCTTTGAGGAAATAATTAACCGCTCACAATGTAATCATCACAATAATGCGGGAACACCAGAAGATCGTCCTGATCATTGCAGTGATTGCATGCATAGTTCTGGCCGGGTGCGTGCAGTCGTCCGGCAGGAGTCCGGTAACTCCGGCTTTACCGCCAGCGACCGTTCAATCGCCGGAACCGGTAACTATCGTCCCCACAGCAGCAGCAACGGTTACTCCTGCTGCGGTCGCAACGCTCATCCGGTATGTTTCCCCGCCCCGGGATCTCAGGGATTCAAAACTCCTGTTCGCGCTGCAGGCTCCCGGTGCATGGAATGTCTCGACCAGGCAGCTGACAAAGTCGGATACTGCCGACTACCGGACCGACCTTGTTGCAGGAAATGTGTTCTTCATCACGTCTTATACCGCCTCCCGGAGCCGTGAACAGGAATTCCGCGAAGCGTTCCGGCGATGGTCTCCCGCGCCGGCCGAGACCTCGGTGACGATCAACGGGATCCGGTACGACCGGTTCGAGAGCAGCGCTGACGGCAATACCACGGTTGGGTACCTTCCCAACGCGAACAGCGCGAACGAACGCGGGTATGCGAGCGTGCTGGTCTTCACGGCCCGTGACGGCAATACGTACGATACCGAGGATTTTGAAGCGGTAGTCTCATCGTTCCGGTATTTCAGCGTGGATTCTGCCGGAAAAATACCGGGAGAGGAGATCCCCCATTACAGCGTGTCGGGAAATTCCCTGTCCCAAAAGACGGGCGTTGTGGATCCCCGTATTTTTGATTCCTCGGACTGGGATACAGGATCGAACACAGGGGACAGTTCCTCCGATACGACCTCCACCGACACGGATACCTCCGGTGGAGGTTCATCGGGAGGCGGCTGCACCAACCGGTGAACGGCCGGGATTTTTCCGGATGCTTTTT
>JGI20214J51088_10002424_pt1 | contig 12374 bp, 9 predicted proteins | sample WetSurMetagenome_FD_51088 | JGI IMG/M metagenome (IMG submission 51088)
TGGTAGGTTGATGAACAACGCCTAAAACAGGAGAATGATTTTCAATTAAAGCAATATTAACAGTAAATTCGCCGTTTTTTTTAATAAATTCTTTTGTTCCATCTAAGGGATCAACGAGCCAATAATAATCCCATGTTTTACGTTCTTCAAAACTAGATAAAGGGGCTTCTTCTGATAAAATTGCCCATGAAGAGATTTTTCTCAAGCCATCATGGATAATGTGCTCAGCCATTTGATCGGCTAAGGTGAGAGGCGAAGAATCAGTTTTAGAAAACACGTTAAAATCAGTTTGATATACTTCTAAAATAGCTTTTCCAGCCGTATGCGCTAACGCAATCACATCATCTAATAATGGTTCAAAAGCTTGTTTCATGGCATTCCTTTTATTATCTAGGATAAGGGATTATAACGGATTGGGTTGGGCAACACGCAAAAATTGTAACTTATTTTTAAACGTTATACCTACTTAAAGATAAATTATCAATAAAAACAAAAATATATTAATAATGCTTACTAAACTGAAAGAGGCGAGAAAAAGTTCTCGTTTTTATATTTGGGTGTGGAAACAAAAGGGAATTATATATTTAGCGGTTTTTAAAACGAGTAGACAACATGAATTTTAGCGATGTAATGTTGCAAAAATGTACTTTATGCAATGCATTAAGTCCAAACGTAGTGTGCGAAAAATGTGTACAAATTTTACCGCGTTTGACTCAGGTTTGCCAATGTTGTGCACAGCCGCTTTTTGACAACACTTTAATTTGCGGCGATTGCTTAAGATTTCCTCCGTATTTTAATGAAATTAAAGCTCTTTTTCGTTATCAATATCCCGTTAATCACTTGATTATCTTCGCAAAGTACGCCGCGCAATTTGGAATTTTAAAACAATTAGGCAAGTGGATGGCGGAGCATTTTAAACATGAAAATAAACCGGATGTTTTAATTCCCGTTCCTTCGCATTTGAAAGATTTGAAACAACGCGGTTTTAATCAAGCCGTTGAATTAGCAAAATGGATACACAAAGATTTAAATATTCCAATAAATACAAATACTTGTCAATGCGTAAAACCCAAACTTCAGCAAAAAGAATTATCTGCCAAAGAACGGCATCAAAATATACGAGGCGTCTTTGCTGTCGATAAAGTACCAGCTCATTGGCAACATCTTGTTATTATTGACGATGTGGTCACAACAGGGGCAACCGTGAATGAAATTGCGCGGGTTTTTCGGGCACAGACCTCAGCCAAAATCAGCGTGTGGGCATGCGCGCGGAGCGTGGTTAGGTAGTTTTTTCAGAAGATAGTAAGGTCACCGTATGGCTTTGGAATTCTATGGGCGAAAATAAAGCGTCTGCACTGCGTAATTGACGATAATCCTCATGCGCTCCCTTTTCATAAATAACATTGCTATTTTCAACAGGAAGCTGTAATGCAACTTCTTGCAATTTTCCTTTCACATAGATATTATAAATCCCTGAATAATAAATATTTACTGAGAATTTACCGCCTAAATATAACCATCCGCTTTCTTGATTTTTGGGGATAGAAAACAAAAAAGTATGTTCTGAGGTATGGATTTCTAAAGAAGTATTGTGACCGCCCACGATGAACGTGCAAGAACGATCAGTTGCTTGAATGTGTAACGTGTTGTTTTCGCTATAAATAACCGTCGCGTCTTGAACAGGATCGCAAACAGCCCATTGTTCGGCATACGCACTTGGCGTACGAGGATTACTCGAAAAAGCCCCCGTTTGGATAATTAGCAAAAAAGCTAACGCTAACCACTTGATAAATGACATAAAAATATGTTTTAACATAAAAAATCTCCGGAAATACCGGTTTTAGTCCGCACGGTAGGAAAAATATTTAGAAAAAGACAGGCACCCGATAGAATCCTTAGTGAAAATTGCTTAAAATAATCACCAAATTCAATCATTTCACGGAATCACTTAAAAAGCTGTCAAAGAATGCTTAATGGCATAAATTAAGTGATAAATGGCATTTTTAAAGTCTAAATAGGAAATTATATGTTCACGGGTATTGTGCAAGGTGTTGCTCCCATCACCGCATGGATGCAGCGCAATCAATTTGCTTCTTTTAGCGTGAGTCTTCCCAAAACGCTTTGCGAAGATATTTCGCTAGGAGCAAGTGTCGCTATTAATGGCACTTGTTTAACGGTAAAATCTTTTGAAAATCAAATAGTTACATTTGATGTAATGCTCGAAACATTACGCATTACAAATCTTTCCCATTTGAAAATCGGTGATAAGGTAAATATAGAACGAGCCGCAAAATTTAATGATGAAATCGGCGGACATTTGTTATCTGGTCATATTCACGCTCAAGCACAAATTATCAATATAGAAACCCCTCCCGATAATTGCATTATAACAATGCAAATTGATCCTAAATGGCAGAAATATTTATTCTCAAAAGGCTACATAGGATTAAATGGTGCAAGTTTAACGTTAGGTGAGGTCGAACAACATCGTTTTAAAGTTTTTTTAATTCCCGAAACTTTACGCTTAACAACTTTTGGTTTTTCTAAAATCGGCGATTGGATTAATGTAGAAATCGATACCCAAACCCAAATCATCGTCGAAACCTTAGAAAGAATTTTAGAACAACGCAAATTGGTATAATATTATGGAACGTAAAGAAATCTTTAAGGGTCGAGTGATTCAATTAGGATTAGAAACCATCCAATTTGAAGACAAACCTCCCTTTGAACTAGAAATCGTTCGTCATCCGGGCGGTGCAGCAGTCGTTGCAATCGATGATCAAAACAAAGTATGTTTAATTCGCCAATATCGTCATGCGGTAGGTGGGTGGATTTGGGAAATCCCCGCAGGTAAATTAGAACCTAATGAACCTCCTCACATTACAGCAGAAAGAGAATTAGAAGAAGAAGTCGGTTTGAAAGCACAAACATGGTATGATCTGGGTTCAATGTATAGTTCACCCGGATTTTGTTCCGAAGAAGTCTATTTGTATTTAGCAAAAAATTTGACGCAGGTCGCAACCAATCAAGAAACCCATGAGTACATTGAAATTCATTGGATGAATTTTGAGCAAGCGTTACAACTTATTCAAGATAATACGATTCGTGATGCAAAATCTGTTATTGCCTTATTTAGAACACAGCCCTATTTATCATGAAATTACGGAAAGCCTTACTAGAATGCAAAAACCATTTCTCAACCTTTGCAAAACATCCTTTGCCAGCACCTACATTGTCTTGCACTTTAAAAGATTTCTATTGTCCTGAAATAGCCCCTTTTAGTTTAGATGAACAAGCATTACAAATGTTATATCGTAAAATGAATCATGCCTTTGCAACGAATGTATGGCATGATATCTCTTGGTATGAATGGAGACGTACTCCTTGGATTTTGTGGTACGGTAAAGAACTTCTAATGCCAGCAGTACAAACGGGATTTCTTAATTATCTATTTGAACAATTACATAATAAACCTACTGCCATTAAACGTTTACTATATGTCTATTTACGCGATTTTTCAGAGTCTCGCCCAAATATTCGAATCGTTGCAAATTTTTTACACCAAGCGGTTTCTCAAGCGACCTCTGCTTCTTTGTTATTTTATTGGAAAAGAATCGAACAACATTTTCATCTTTTTCAGCCCAATCAAGGCATTGAAAAAATTGCTCTTCTGTGTCTTGAACATCGACCTTTAGAAATATTAGAACAAGCAGGTCTAAAAGGAAATTTAATAGATGGCGGATTTGCTCAAACAGCATATCGTTATGCTCTCAACTATTTAGAGCAACAATTGTTGAATTTCCCAAATGAACAACATGATAAAATAAAGAAAATCTTTATGTGGAGCGTCGATGAAAATGAATTACGTTATCCGAGTTGTCAACGTGAATTAATTCATGCCGTTTTATTACCTTGGCATCGTCAAACACCGCCTTTAGAATTACAACATTTAATTACACATTTTTTATTGCAAACCATCGGTCACCCTGGGATTTATCCAAAAGAATGGCAAGAAATCAAAGCTCCTGCAATTAAACTATTTTTTCGTTGGCTAGCAAGCGATGCACTCACTCAATTTTTTTCTCAATCAACAATATTGCAAAAATTTTGGGAACATTACCAAAAAATACAAAGTATTGATGCCGCATGGCTAATTAAAAAACATGAAAATGAATTAAAACAAAATATTTTATTAATTAAATTGCCTAATTTTATTATTGCTGAAGGTGTCGAAAAAAATAGCTGGTTATTTTGGCATACTAAAAATCCCTATGTGCCAAAACTATTTCAAGAATTTTATCAAATAGAAGAACTCACTCGCCAAGCAGAGAAAATAACTCAAGACCAACAAGGATTTCAAACATTCGCTCGTTTATTACAACACCAAGCTCAATTGCCCTTTCCTACTCATTTATTTGGAGTAATTAAACCATGAAAATATTCCTAATTTTAGTATTAAGTAATTTCTTAATTGCCTGTGGTCCAGTATATGAAACTAAAATAACTTATATAACACCTGTAGATGTACAAGGAAAAAGCTGTGCAGCAAAATGTGAATCTGATCGATCAATTTGTCAACAAATTTGCGATAATAATCATGACACTTGTATGCGAGAAACTCGTTTGATTAAACAAAATCTTTATTTGGAAGAAAAAAATCAGTATTTAGAAAAGAAAAATCTTTGTAAAGACAAAGATAAAGACAAAAGTTGTCAAAACCTAAGAGAACCTTATATGAGTGCTTATGTAAGTGATAGTGATTGTCGCAAAGATTGTAGTTGTCAAATGAGTTTTGAACGTTGTTTTGAAATTTGCGGAGGAAAAGTGCTTAAAGAAACCCGTTGTGTGAGTGATTGTGATAAATAATGCGTATTTGTAAAATTGCTTTCAAGAATTTAAATTCCCTAAAAGGTGTTCACAAGGAACTTGATTTCACACGGTCGCCTTTTTCTGAGAGCAACTTATTTGCAATTATTGGAGAAACAGGCGCAGGAAAAACCACTATTTTAGATGCAATTACGCTTGCTTTATATGGTAAAGTCGCGAGAGGCTGCGAAATAAAAGATATTACCACGCATGGCACAGAAGAAAGCTTTGCAAAAGTTGAATTTAAAACGAATGGAAAATTATATTGCGCGATTTGGCGGCAATATAAAACAAAAGGGAAAAATCCTGATTTTAAAACCCAAAGAGAATTATTAGACGCGCAAACCTCATTATCAATTGTCGATACGCAAAGAATTCGTGAATTAGATAAGAAAATTGAAGAACTTACACGTTTAAGTTATGAGCAATTCATTCGTGCAGTATTATTACCTCAAGGGCAATTTGCCGCTTTTTTAGATGTCGATGATAAAAATGTTCGCGGAGAATTATTAGAAAAAATAACGGGTTATACCATTTATTCAAATATTTCAAAACGAATTTATGAAATCGCCCATCAACAAGAACAAGATTTTAAAGAACTTAATAATAAATTAAATGCTTTAAAATTACTTGATGAAAGTACCATTGAAAATTTAAAAATAACGTTTTCAAATATAGAACAAGAAAATAATCTTTTAACTCAACAGAAAGAGCAATTTTTAAAAGATATTCAAGAACTTGAAAAGCTTAAACACTTATTAGAAAAATCAACTCGTTTAGCTTTTGATTTAACGAAAGCACAGCAGCAATTAACCCATTTTCTACCATTTCAACAACAACTTGAAATCCATAAAAAATTTTTACCATTACAAGCAAATCTAAAATTATTTGCACAATTTCATAAAGACATTTCATTTATCAACAAGCAACTTGTTAATTTTAATCAAGAATTTTCTATTTTAAGCCAATCAAAAATAACTTTAATTCAACAGCAACAAATTCAAATACAACTTGTTGAAAAAACTAAAATTGAGCGAGAGCAAGGATTAGTTCATTTAGAAGAAATGTCGGCTCTTATTAATGAAATTGACAAAAAAAATACTTCCTTTCAAGAATTAGAAAAAACAATTTCTAGCTTAAATCGTGATCTTCAAATTCTCCAACAAGAAATTAATAAATTACAACAGCAACTTTTTGATTTAAATAAGAAAAAACTTCATGCTGAGCAACAGTTACAAATCTTAAAGATTGATGAACATCTTGAGAGAAATTTTATTAATCAAACTGAATTACAGCAAAGCTTAAATTTAAAATTATTAGAACAACAACAACAACTTATTCAGTTAGCGATTTCTGAAGAATATCTTGAGAAACTCCAACAAAGATTATTTCAATTACAACGTAAAAAATATAAATTTGATCTTGAAATTGAGAAAAGAACAACTATATTGATTTCTCTTTTGCAATATCAAACGTTACAAACTTTAATTTCTAAAATAGATACCTATTATCAACGCTTAATTTGGTTAGGAAAATTAGTTGATTTATCAAATACTTGGCATGATAAATTGATGCGTAAAGAAATTCAACAAATACAGTTTATTCAATTAAAAGAAAAACTAGCTTTAGATTTGAAAATTACGGATAGAAAACAATTAGAGAAAGATCGGCAACGCTGCCGTTTATTATTAGAAGCCGCGAGAAATCGCCGAGATCGGATTTTATCTCATCAACAAACCTTAGAAAATTTGAAGAAAAATCAATATTTTATTCAAGAAAAAATTTGGCATTCTCAACAAGAATATAGCCTGTTGCATTTGCAAACTTTACACGCCTCACAAGATTTGCGTAATTTAGAAACTGATATTAATCAACTTAAAATAAAACTAGAGTTTGCTCAACAACATGAAATTGATCAAAAATTTATTGAGCAACTTAAAGAAAAAGAATTTCTTTTAGAGCAATTAGATAAATTTAAAAAAAATCAGCATGAATTAATCATTCGTTTGGAAGAAAAAAATAAACAACTACCAGAAAAACAAAATCGTATTGAAGAATTACAAATAAATTGTAACGTTTTAAAAGAAGAGTTGTTACACTTGCAAAATGAAAGAAAACAACGTTTTGAAAATAAAAATCCCTTTGAAGAAAAACAACGTTTATTTAATGCTGAAGAACTAGCTAATAATGCACTGCAATCAACTCGCGTACAACTTGAAACGATTATTCAAAAAATTTCTTTTATAGAACAACAGAAACAAAAACTAACTTTAGATTTAGAACAAAAATCTCAACAAGCAAATTTATTACAAATCGAATTACTTGAGAAAATACGTTCATTAAATTTTAATTCATTAGAAGATGCACAAACTGCTATTTTAAATGAAGATCAAGCAACTCATTTAGAGAAACAACAACGTTTTTTAGAAAATAATGTGCATAATTTGCAAAAAGCGGTGGCGGATACACACACAGAATTAGCGCAGTTAAATAAAGATGATGTACAACTTCTTGATTTAGAAGGATTTAAAAATAAATTAAAGCAACTTGAACAACAACTTGCTCTAAATTATCAAAACATTGGTCAAATCAAAAATGAATTACAACGTGATGAACAATTAAGAGAAGAATGGACTATTTTAAATGCAAAATTAACTGCTCAAAAACAGCGTTGGGAACAATGGGCAGAATTAAATCAATTAGTGGGTTCAAAAGAAGGTGATAAATTTCGTATTTATGCCCAAAATTTTACTTTAGAAAGATTAACCCATTTAGCAAATTTTCATTTAAAACAATTTAACCCGCGTTATTGTATTCAAAAAGTTGATAAAAAAGAAACCCTTGAATTAGAAGTGATGGATATGTATCAAGCCAATCATCGGCGTTCAATAAAAACTTTATCTGGCGGTGAGAAGTTCTTGATTAGCTTAGCATTAGCATTAGGTTTGGCAGAATTAGCAGGCAAAAATACCTATATAGAATCCTTATTTATTGATGAAGGATTTGGGACATTGGATAGTAATACGCTAGATATTGCAATTTCAGCATTAGAAACCTTGCAAATGGGTGGAAAGTTAATTGGAATTATTTCGCATGTTGATGCTTTAAAAGAACGCATTACAACACAAGTGCAAGTGGTAAAGAGTGGTGGTGGTATTAGCCGTTTAAAAATTTTAAGCAATGGATTAGAACTATGAAACATTTAGGTGATTTAGCACTTTCTCTTTTTCGGCAACAAAAACTATTACAAAACATTCAACAAAAACAGCCGAATATTAAAACATTAAGTGCGCAATTTGTGCATTTTATTGAAAGCACTCGAGAATTAACCGACACTGAACAAGATAAAATAGAACAATTGCTTCATTATCAAATTAATGAAGAAATGGTAGGTATTCCTCAACATGCTATGACGGTTGTTTTAGTGATTCCTCGCCCGGGGACGATTTCTCCTTGGGCAAGTAAGGCAACCGATATTGTTCAAAATTGTGGATTAGACATGATTACGCGTATCGAGCGAGGATTATTATGGTTTTTTGAGGATTCTCCTAATTTAACCGATGTTATACCGTTGCTTTACGATAAAATGACTGAATTTGCATTAGATAGTGCGCAAATTATTCAAATAAATCAATTACTTAATAAAGCAGAACATTTAATTTTTGATCATCATGCGGCAAAAGCATTACAAACTGTTTCTTTATTAGAAGAAGGGAAAATTGCTTTAGAAAAAGCTAATAGTCAATTAGGATTAGCGTTATCGCCCGATGAAATAGATTATTTAGAAGAAAATTTTAAGAAACTTCAACGCAATTCGAGCGATGCTGAATTAATGATGTTTGCTCAAGCAAATTCAGAGCATTGTCGACATAAAATTTTCAATGCAGATTGGATCATTGATGGAGAAAGTAAAGACAAATCTTTATTTTCAATGATTAGAAATACCCATCAAATGAATGCTGGCAAGGTTTTGTCGGCGTATAAAGATAATGCTGCGGTTATGCAAGGATTTGAAAATAAAGCATTTTATCAAAAAAATGGCGAATATTCTTATCACGATCAAACCTCGCATATTTTAATGAAAGTTGAAACCCATAATCACCCAACCGCGATTTCTCCATTTGCAGGAGCAGCGACGGGTTCAGGCGGTGAAATTAGAGATGAAGGGGCAACGGGTCGGGGTTCGCGGGCAAAAGCGGGTTTGACAGGTTTTTCAGTTTCACATCTAAAAATTCCAGATTATTCAAAATGTTGGGAAGATAATTACGGCACCCCGTCCCGCATGGCGAGCGCGTTAGACATTATGATTGATGCGCCCATTGGCGGCTGCGCGTTCAACAACGAATTTGGTCGCCCTAATATTTGTGGGTATTTTCGCAACTTTGAAATCGATTTTGATGGCAAACGACGCGGCTATCACAAACCCATTATGTTAGCGGGGGGATTAGGCTGGATTACCGAACAAAACATTGAAAAACAACGACTTCCCGTCGGTGGATTGTTAATTGTTTTAGGCGGACCTGCGATGTTGATCGGATTGGGCGGCGGGGCGGCATCGTCGGTGAACGCCGGACAAAGCGCGGAAACCTTTGATTTTGCTTCAGTTCAGCGCGGCAACCCCGAAATGCAACGCCGCTGCCAAGAAATCATCGACGCTTGCCACCGTTTGGGCGCAGAAAATCCAATTTTAGCCATTCACGACGTGGGCGCAGGTGGTTTGTCAAACGCATTGCCCGAATTATTGCACGACAGTAATCGCGGTGGAATCATAGACTTACGTAAAGTATTGAGTGCTGATCCCTCACTTTCTCCGATGGAAATTTGGAGCAACGAAGCCCAAGAACGTTATGTGTTAGGAATTAAACCCGAAGATTTATCAATGTTTTCAAGCCTTTGCGAGCGCGAGCGTTGTTTGTTTGCGGTGGTGGGAAAAGCCACAGAAAATCAACAACTTATCGTGAAAGACGGCGAAACCCATGTGGTTGATATGCCTTTACAAGTGTTGCTCGGCAAACCGCCTAAAATGTTGAGAAATGTCAAGCACTTAACCCCGAAAACCACAAAATTACAATTTCCCAATTTTAATTGGAAACAAGCCGCACAAAATGTATTGAATTTCCCAACAGTGGCGAATAAATCGTTTTTAATTACGATTGGCGACCGCAGTGTGACGGGATTAATCGTTAGAGATCAAATGGTTGGCGCATGGCAAACCCCAGTGGCGGATTGCGCGGTGACGGCGACGGGCTTTTTTGGGCAAACCGGCGAGGCGATGGCGATTGGCGAGCGCACCCCGTTGGCGTTGTTGGACGCGCCCGCGTCGGGTCGGATGGCGATTGGCGAGGCGTTGACCAATTTGGCGGCAGCCCCGATTGATGAGATGCAAGACATTGTTTTATCTGCAAATTGGATGGCGGCGTGCGGTCAAGATGGCGAGGACGCGGCGTTATTTGACACTGTAAAAACTGTGGGAATGGATATTTGTCCCGCGTTGGGAATTGCGATTCCGGTCGGCAAAGATTCGTTGTCGATGAAAACAAATTGGTGTGATCAAAATGTAGATAAATCAGTGACTTCGCCGCTTTCTTTAATTATTTCGGCATTTGCTCGAGTGTCTAATATAAACAAATGTTTAACGCCAGAACTTCAGCAAAATCAAGAAACTACGCTGTTATTAATTGATTTGGGAAATGGCAAAAATCGATTGGGCGGTTCAATTCTCGCGCAAGTGTACGGACAAATGGGAGAAACCCCGCCAGACTTAGAGGACGCAGAAACCTTTAAACATTTCTTTTTAAGCATTCAATCTTTAAACAAAGAAAACAAGTTGCTCGCGTATCATGATCGCAGTGATGGGGGTTTGTGGGCGACGTTGTGTGAAATGGCATTTGCAACCCATTGTGGATTAGAAATTGATTTATCTTATTCTACCGATCCAATCGCCGCGTTGTTTAGTGAAGAATTAGGGGTAGTTGTTCAAGTTAAAACCTCTGATGTTTTAAAAATTCAACAACGCTTTAATTGCCAAGTTCAAATCATTGGTCAAATCAGTCCAAATGATCAGATTGAAATAAAACATTGTGGAAATGTTTTAATTTCAGAAACCCGCATTGCATTACAACGAATTTGGAGCGAAACCTCCTATCAAATGCAAAAATTACGCGATAATCCCGATTGTGCGCAACAAGAGTTTGATGCGATTTTAGATAATCAAAACAAAGGGTTATTTTTAAAAGAAACCTTTGAATTGCAAGCACCCATGATTTCAAGTCATCGCCCTAAATTAGCCGTTTTAAGAGAACAAGGCGTGAATGGTCAAAATGAAATGGCGGCGGCGTTTGATCGAGCGGGTTTTGCGTGCGTCGATGTTCATATGAGTGATATTATCAATGGAAACATCAGCTTAGAAGATTTTAAAGGCTTTGTGGCGTGCGGGGGTTTCTCGTATGGTGATGTTTTGGGCGCAGGTGGTGGCTGGGCAAATTCAATTCGTTTTAATTCAAGAGCTTACGATGAATTTAACGCCTTCTTCCACCGTAATGATACTTTTGCATTAGGGGTTTGCAATGGTTGCCAAATGATGGCGCAACTCCATGATTTAATTCCAAATACTGAAAATTGGGCGCGTTTTGTTCGTAATCGTTCGGAACAATTTGAAGCGCGATTAGTGATGGTAGAAATCCCCGAATCGCCGTCAATTTTATTTCAAAATATGGCGGGTTCACAAATGCCCGTTGTCATCGCACACGGAGAAGGTCGAGCGTATTTTTCAAATGATATTCCTCAACAAAATATTGCGTTACGTTTTATTGATAATTACGGCAATCCCACCGAACAATATCCTTTCAATCCAAACGGTTCACCAAATGGCATTACGGGTTTGACAACCAACGATGGACGTTTCACGATCATGATGCCACACCCCGAAAGAGTTTTCTTAACCAATCGTTTCTCTTATTTTCCTCAAAATTGGAAACACCAAGAAAGCCCTTGGTTACAACTCTTTTATAATGCAAGAAAATGGCTTGGTTAATTAACTTTTGTTCCCACGTTCAAACGTGGGAACAAATAAAGAAAGACATAATATGCGTGACGATTTCTCCATCTCCGATGCTCGCAGAGCGTGCTGGCTATATTTGCTCTAATCCATCATGTAATCGTATTACAATTGGTCCTGATAACGCTAATCCAATTAAGTCTACTAAGACTGGCGTAGTTGCTCATATGTGCGCTGCCGCTTTAGGAGGTGCGAGGTACGACCCGTCACAGACATCAGATGACCGAAAGGACATTTCAAATGGGATTTGGCTTTGCGCCACATGCTCTGTGCTGATTGACAAGAATGATGGGAATGCTTACCCCGTTGACGCCTTGCGCAAATGGAAAGACGACCATGAAAAGCTAATCAAAAGCTGCCTAGCAGGTGAAAAAAAGTTGGCTTTTCTACCAACAGAAGATTTCGATCGCCATCGCACAATCGCAAATGAGCTGCTGATCTTTATGGAGCA
>JGI20214J51088_10002425_pt1 | contig 12371 bp, 14 predicted proteins | sample WetSurMetagenome_FD_51088 | JGI IMG/M metagenome (IMG submission 51088)
TGGGCGTGCTTGAGAATCTCCTTATCGGTGCTCCGTGCTGAGACGCATGATTTGTATTTACCGAGTTCTGCTCCCATTTCAATCACCTCACTGGAGTGCCGCCATTATGGCCTCGTTGATCGCTTCATAATTCTCAACAACGTCGAAGCTGAACCAGCTCCGCGGGCACTGGTTGTAGCAGGCTCCGCACTTGATGCACAGGTCACGCACACCCTGGGGTTTCCCATATTCGTGGGTGATCGCACGGACCGGGCAGGCTGCTGCACAGCTGCCGCATCCCATACAGAGCTCCTGGTTGATGACTTCGGTCATCAGGTCGCAGAAGCATGCGGATGTTCCCCTCTGGGCGGCCATCATCAGCGGCTTGAGGAATGCAGTTGCAAGATCCTTCTGTTCCTTTGTACCCTTGAGAAGCAGGTATGCCATAACGGCTACGTTCCTGATCATCTGGGGAGTCGGTGCACATCCGGGAATATACACATCGACTTTAATGACATCACCAATCGGCAGGAATGCCTCATGTGCCGGCTGGTTCTGCTGACCACCGCGGGAGAACCGGGTGATGTTGCCGTAACAGGCGCATCCACCCAGCGCTACTACGACTGCTGATTTTTCCCGTGTTTCCTTAAGCTCCTGCACTGCGAGTTTGTCGCTAATACAGCATGAACCCTCGACGAATGAAACATCAACCTTCTGGACGTGCCTTGCATCTGCAAGAGTTGGCATGTACTTAAGGTCAACATACCTGTCGAGGAGTGTTAACAATCCACCGTAGTTATCTGCTAATGCTACAGTACAACCGGTACACCCACTCAGGTGCGTGTAACCTACTGTAATCTTATCTGCCACAGGCTTAACCTCCTTTTTTGTTGTTTCCGTTTTTGTTCCCACGTCAGCGGGTTTCTGTGGAGCCGCAGGTTTTGGCGGTTCCTCGCTGGCGCTCTTCTTGAAGACACTTGATAGTAGTCCCATAATTCACTCCTATTATTTCCAGTATGAACCGGATTGTTTTCGGGATCGCTTGCTGAACTTCTTCAGAAAGCCCGAGTTCAAATTCCGGGAATGTAACCTTCGCTGGCTGACATCCGATAATCGTCACTTCAATCTGATCCTTGATACGCTGGAGCGGTTCAGCGAGATCCCATGAGTGGGCATCGCGATACGCTCCCGGTGGAAGATCCTCTGGTCTGAGCTTGGTTATTGATCCAGGCTCCGCACCGAAATCGGCTAGGTCAACAATGACGAGTTTTTTTGTCACTTCCGGGTCGAGCAACGTAAAAATAAAGTGCGGGCCTCCAAGGCCAGCATCCACTATTGCTACATTGTCGGGAAGTGAGAGCTTCTGCATCTCTTCAATTACAGCCGGGCCAAAGCCATCATCGGCAAACAGGGGATTTCCGCACCCCGCAATAACGATCTCCGGATACAGCATCGGGGTTACGCTCACTGGATGAGCTTCTGAGCTACCAGTTTGTTGTCCTCATCCAGTACGATCATGTGGGTAGCACATGATACACAGGGGTCGTACCCGCGCATGATAACCTCTGCAAGCTGCCAGGGAGCACCCTCAAGTGCCTTGCTGCAGGTTGCAAAGTTCCAGGTGGTCGGGACGAGCATGGAGAAGTACTGAACCTTCCAGTCCTTGACCCGTGCCAGGTGGGCATCGCAGCCACGGGGGGCTTCGTTGGTTGCCCAGCCCAGTGAGCCATCGCCGTCAGGGATGTAGTCTGCAACGACCTTTCCATTGGGATCCAGCAGATCGATGCAATCCTGCATCTCGTAGAAGCAGTCCTGGTATTCCATCTCACGGGCAATGTTCTGGCCCTGGGTGCCCTTCTCGTCAAAGTTCTTGTAGGTGACGAGACGTGCACGTGGGCCGACTTCAACAGGCTGGCCATCGTACATCGGAATGCCGGTGCATGCCTCCATCTGGGGGTTGACCTTGGTCCCAACCTTGGTTGTACCGCCTATCGGGTATTTTGGCTCTTCGAGATCAACAGTCATTTCACCCATATACCAGTCCCATGGCCGGACTTCCTTGAACCGTTTGGGATCCCAGCTGGGGCATTCTTCCAGGCTTGAACTACCGTAGAATGCATGAGTTGCAAGGTAGCCCTGGTCGTGGAAACCGAGGGTCTTGGGCAGCGCGACTTTCATGCCGCCGACATCTACGAAATCCCTCTTGTGGTAGTTTCGGATGACCGCGATCATGAACTCTGCCTGCTGATGGGCAAGGACAAGTCCTTCCTTGGCAAGGTCGTACATCTTGGTCTTTGCCTGCTGGGAGCAGTTCCGGTACATACCGCCGACACGGGTGTTGCTCGGGTGGATACATTCTCCACCGGAGATCTGGCCGATGGTCTGCGCGATCTCGCGGAGCCGCTGGATGCGTTTGGCAACGCTGCGCACCGGCTCTTCCGGTGTGAACGGATTGATCTTGGTCTCAGTGCCCGGAATATAGAAGTCGGGCAGGATCAGGATGTCATGCAGTGCAATGCTGTGACAACGGTTAGCCAGCTGGAGGATATGACGGAGCATCAGTGCGTCCTTCGGGATCTCGCACTTGATGGATGCTTCCATCGCCTCAGTTGCGGCAATCGTGTGGGCAATCGGACAGATACCACAGACACGTGATGCAATCTTGGGCACCTGTTCGGGTGTCTTTCCGACGGCGAGTTTTTCAACTCCCCTCACCGGGGTAATGGAACACCAGTTACCCGTCTCGATGATGCCGGCGTCGTTAACCTTCAGGACGAGCTTGGAGTGTCCCTCATGTCTTGTGGTTGGGGAAATCTCTACAACTTTCGACAATATTATCGCCTCATGTTATGTTGAGTTATTCATACAGCTGTACAAAATTTTCTTTATACTTCTCTCATCTCTAGAGATAATTGACCGTACAAAGTACGTTCGATCTATCTTACACGATAGATTTTATAACCCTTATTATACGATCCTTAAAGCAGATTTTTTATGAAATGTTATCGTTATGTCAGTCGTAAATCCAAACAAAATCATTTGCGTGAATATCTCTGATATTTCATATTATGTATTAAAATAAAAAAAGATTTTTTAATATCCTTTTTAGGAGAATAATTCGCTTATACTGTTATGTGCTTTTCACCGTTTAATTCATCAAACAATTCTGCGATAGTTGCCCGTCTTTCGGCATAGGCATCATGCTGGTGAATACTCTCTTCGTTCGTCTGTTTGATCGTAACTACCGAATCTCCGGCAAGATACTCAAATTCGGCCAGAACTTTTTTGGCCATTTCGCGGACGCAGTCTTCTACAAACCGCGGATTCTTGTGCGCGGCAAGGACCACGGCACCTTCGTCACCCCGCTTGAGTAATTCGTAGATACCGGCGCTCATTGATTCTTTCAGGATCCAGATAATCTTTTCAAGGTCTACATCCTGATCATCGTCAGTTTCGATGCAGAGAAATCCCCTGCCCCGCTGATTGTGGGTTGCCATGGGGACTTCGTTAAAAAATGACTCGATCTGGTCCTGGCCAACTCCAAGATTCTGAAGTACCCGATCTGCCCGTTCCTTCATGATGTTCTGGGCACAAGGGCATGCAGTCATGCCGGTAACCTCCGCTCCGATGCTCTTGCGTACGATAGGGTCGCGAAAGGTGCGCTTTGCGATAGCACGGGCATGTACCTTTACTACTTCATCACAAGCTGTCTGGCTGATCGGAGTTTCACGCTTCATCATATACTCACTGCGCATGAAGACTTCTGTGCGATCGGCATACTCATGACGATCCAACAGTTTACGGGCAACAACACTGCATAGTTTTTCAATCTTGTTTACATCACCATCGATTGCCTGCTGGAGGACTTCATCAATCACCTCAAAGTTACGAGACAGATTTGCTCCTTTCAGGCTACCGGGCAGGTCTACGTAAACATCAAAATTTGAGATGAATATAACGGGGCGTTTTCCGTGGCGGTGTACCTCGACCAGTTTTTTCACGTTCTTCACGCCGACACGGGTGAGGTTTATCCGGAAGTCGGGGGATGTAGCCTGAATGTCAGGAAGTTCCCGTGCAAACGTCTGGTCTGGTCTCTGATCTGTTGACAGTTTGTTAATAAGTCATCGCATCCCGGTAATTGTTCCAGTTTTGCTACTTTGGTTTTTTAATATAATATTTATGTGCTTTGTAGCAGATATGAAAGGGATCTACTATGTTAAAAAAATACTATGAAGCAGATGCGGATCTGTCGGTGCTGAAGGGGAAGCGCATTGCAGTAATCGGCTATGGCTCGCAGGGACGGGGGCAATCTCTTAATCTGAAAGACAGTGGTCTTGATGTCATGATCGGGCTTCGTCCAGGGAAGAGCTGGGATTCAGCGATTAAAGATGGTATGAAAGTGATGCCTGTTGCTGATGCGGTAAAAAAGGCAGATATTATTCAGATCCTCCTCCCTGACGAACACCAGGCTGCAGTATACAAAAATGAGATCATGCCCTATCTTTCCGAAAAGAAATGTCTTATGTTCTCACATGGGTTCAACATCCATTTCGGTCAGATAGTTCCGCCATTTAACGTTGATGTCATCATGGTTGCACCAAAAGGACCCGGGTTCATGGTACGCCGGCAGTATGAAGAAGGCAAAGGAGTTCCCGCACTTGTTGCGGTTCACCAGGATCATACCGGAAAAGCTCACCAGATTGCACTTGCCTATGCAAAAGGAATTGGTGCTACCCGTGCCGTCGTTCTGGAAACTTCATTCCGCGAAGAAACAGAAACGGATCTTTTCGGAGAACAGGCCGTTCTTTGTGGAGGTTGCACATCTCTTGTCAAGGCCGGGTTTGAAACACTCGTAGATGCAGGGTACGAGCCGGAGATGGCATACCTCGAGGTTCTCCACGAGCTCAAACTTATTGTTGACCTGATTTACGAAGGAGGCCTTACTAATATGCGTCAGTATATCAGCAATACAGCTCAATATGGTGATCTTACCCGCGGACCACGAGTTATTGGTCCGGAAGCCTACGAGGCTATGCAGACAATCCTTGAAGAAATTCAGTCCGGTAAATTTGCCCGTGAATGGATGCTCGAAAATATGGTGAACCGTCCTGTTTTTAATGCACTTACCAGAGCCGATGAAGAGCATCTCATCGAAGAAGTAGGAAAAGAAGTCCGCGGAATGATGCCCCAATTCAAGGAATAATTTTTGAAATTTTTATTTTATTTTTTTTTATTGCTATCAAAGAAACTTTGCATTAATTTTAATTATTATATATTTTAAGATGGCAAAACTGTTGAATGGTTTATTAAATCCTTCCGCCGTTTCGAAGCTCTTGAGAAAATCTTCTCCTCAGGTTCGGTTGATCTCTTCATGAGTTAAACGGCGGGAGCTGAAGAGTAGACCGTAAAACAGACATCAGAAGTTGGAATGTCACAAAAATGATCTTGCTGATTTTAAATTGCCAGTCTTGTTAATCAAATTAATATCACCTGTACGCATGGTATAGAACGGATTTGGCATACCATGTTTACCGGGAGAAAGTCTTTTGGCGGGTGGCACCTTTATACTATACAACAATGACGGACGAATATGAAAATCTCCTCAAACAGGCTTATAGCAATATCACCGAAAAATCAGAATCATCGGAACGTTTTGTAGTTCCTGAAGCTAAGGCATATGTTGAAGGCAAAACAACAGTTCTGGAAAACTTTTCTGAGATCGTGAGCAAGGTGCGCCGGGACCCGGATCATCTGATGAAATTTCTTCTCGGGGAGCTTGGTACATCCGGAAAAATTGATGGAAACCGTGCAATTTTTAATGGAAAATTTGAGATATCGCTTATCAAAATGATAATTAAAAGTTATGTTGAGGATTACGTAATCTGCTCAGAATGCGGTAAACCGGATACCCGCCTTGTTAAAGATGATCGTGTAATGCAGCTCCGTTGTGATGCGTGCGGTAGCCATCGTCCGGTGAGAAAGAGGAAAGCCCGGACCGAACCTGTCTCGGAGAACCTCGAGGAAGGCACAATCATGGATGTTGAAATCCAGTCTATCTCCAAACGTGGCGATGGAGTGGTGAAAATGGGCCGTTATATCATGTATGTCGCAAATGCAAAACCGGGACAGAAGGTGAAGATTAAGATCTCACGTATTTCAGGATCGATCGTATTTACCGAACGGGCAGAGGAATAAATTGAATAAAAAAATTTGAATGTGTATTTCTGTGCAGACATTTTACTTTTTTTTTGTTTCGGATTTTTTTCCCATATTTCTCGACTGAGACAAATAATAAAACCCCGTAGAAAAGGATATCGGTTCTGCGCCGGGTTAAAAATTAAAGGATTGCTCAGTCGGTCCTCCTGTCTTGGTGATGGTGATTTCATAAGTGTATGTCCGGACATTGTCATAGGTGGGATCATAACTCATCCACCGCCCGTCAACAACGTACGTCAACGGGTGGACTTCGCCGGTTGTCATGTTCATCGCAATATACTTGTCACCGTCATAACGGTACTCGACATAGTCCCCATACACAAACTCACCTGTGGAATTCGTCGCTTTCTCCATGACAAAAGAGGGTTCTATCAGTCCCCACTGGACTTTCGTGGAATAGGATTCATACCGGGGGATCAATTGCGTCCCCTGCAGACCCGATGCCTGTTCTGTATTGAGTGCATACCCCAGCACGGGTTCTTCAGACTTGATAGTGATCCGGAATTTATCCCCCGGATAGATGAATTTAAAACCCAAATCCTTGAAATCATATGTTTTATAATCGTCTTTCGTGAGGGTACCCATGTCGTGCAGGATCTCTTTTTCCCTTACAGATCCCACAGGTGAGATGGTCGATCCGGCATTACGTACCGGAACAGGGGTAGCTTCAATCGTTATCTGGGGAATGGCAGGACTTTTTGTAGTCGGCAGTGGTGGCTGGACAGGAGGTGGAGTCGAAGGTGATGCACATCCCGCGATGACCAAGATTACAATCAGACAGGCTGAGGTCCATATCAACGATTTCCTGCCAGTCATGTACACAAGTCTCTTTATTTCAGCATGATAATTGTTCCACTCGAAGGAATAACGATAAAATACCACAATATTCCTGGATTTTCTGTGAATTTTAAAAAAAGATATAATATTTACTGAATTTTCGTAGCAGTTAGTTTTTCTTAAGACCTTTTATAAGCTCATCACAGTGACTGGAAATCCTTCTGCATGCCTTTTTTATAATTGGCAGGGGATTTTTTTTGCCTTTTGTGGTTACAAGGAGTTCAGGATCAGAAAACTGAAACTCAATCAGATATTTGGCCACATCCACATCCGGGTCGTTTAATAGCTCTTCAACGAGGGCGTTCATGAACGTATGCCCCTCCCCCTTGATAATAAGATGCACTTTGTCTTTTTCGAGACTGAGAACTTTTACAATCATGCACCTATGTTTGGGCACCTGAAAACTATTAAAGTATGGGTAATGATGTACCCCGGATTTTAGGTTTGGATAAAACAAAAGTTACCGAAATTCGAATACGTCTCCATCCTTCCCAAGGTGAGGGAGTTCCCAGGGAATAAGATGGCTCAAATGTACGCATTGATACTCTTCCGGATCAAGTTTATTAGCCAGGGAACAGGCGTCAAGATAATTCATGTGCTTGTGAATCCTGATATCAGAAGGAACGAGAGAATCGAGCAATAAGAGGTCCAGATTGGCAAGAAGATCAAGGCTTTGCTGGGGTATATCGATGTTGGTATCAGAAGTAAATCCTATCCTTGATCCCGCGTTTTCAAATACAATACCACAGGTAAATGCCGGCGGGTGTTTCACCATAAAGAGTGTGATTCTTATTCCAAATATTTCGAATGGCTCATAAGGCTGAATTTCTCCTTTTTCGAAAGTGAGAAACCGGAATACGTCNGAACAGTAATTGAGAACCGGGGGAGCAGCAAATACCGGTGGGATCTTTTGAATCCGGTAAAACTCCCCAAATCCGATAAAATGATCATAATGCCCGTGAGTCCAGATTACCGCATCAATATGAGGGGAATCGGCCAGGAGAAGCTGCTGCCGAAGATCCGGTGATGAATCAATAAGGATATGTCTTCCGTCATTCTCTACAAGGAGCGATGTTCGAAGACGCATCGAACCTGTTTTCTTTGCGTGGGTGCATTGCGGGCAATTACATCCAACCTTTGGTGTACCGATTGCATCACCCGTTCCCAAAAGGGTTATTTTCATGTCATATCCAGGTCAGATGCCGGATTGCGTCCCGGTTTTTCACCATATGAATCCCCCGTTCGATATCTTCGGGCGAGATTGTCTTCCGGTTTGCCATAAGGGAAGAAAGAATTGCTTCTTTGACCATCATGCGAAGATCGGAACCGGAAAAACCATCTGTCTGAGATGCAAGATGCTGGTAATCGAGGGAACACTGGAAAGAAGAAGTTACCTTCATTAATATATTCTTCCGCATCTCTTCGTTTGGAAGTGAAAACTCAACAACTTCGTCAAACCTTCGCCATGCTGCCTCATCAAGGAGCTGCGGATGATTGGTTGCGCTTATCAGAATAACATTGTTTCTTACCAGGTTGATTTTATCGATATTTTTTAACAAAGAGTTAACCGCACGTTTCATCGCCCCGTGGTCATCGGCTACCCGGCTTTTCGCAACAAAATCGAATTCGTCAATAAAAAGAATGGATGGTGCCAGTTTTTTTGCTAATTCAAAGATACGATCAATATTTTTTGATGTTTCTCCAAGATACTGGGATGTAACCATCGAAAGTCGGACTTCGAGAACCGGCATATGCATGGTACGGGACATTGCCAGGGCAAGGGATGTCTTTCCCGTACCGGGCGGTCCGACAAAGAGAAGCTTTCCAACTTCATGAATCCTATGCCGGCACAGGAATTCCCGGTGCGTGACGGCGAGTTGTATTTTATTGATAATAGCGGTCTGTTCTGGAGTACAGACAAGGTCTTCCATGTGTTGTTCAACTTCTTCAGGAGCAAGAAGGATAACGAGATCAAGTGCACTCCGGAGTTTTTCATCTTCACCGATCAGTTTCGAGACCCGGGCATCAAGGCTTGCTTTTGTATCCTCGAATGGGGGATTTGTTTTACGGACATTCCTATAGTCAATTCCGGTTGAATCGCTATTTTCAAAGAAAAATGCGAGAACGGGGTTTTTTTCTGCGAGGGATTTCCCCCCCTGTTTTAAGAACCACAGTGCCGCTGGTTCAAGTGCCGTTATACGAAGGCGCTGACCGAACTCCTCAAAAGTGACAAAGGGATTGTCAGATAATTTTTGGTGAGCCTCAGAAATCCCCAGTGAGCGCCGGATCAGACCATCGCTTACAAAGACCGGCCTTTTAATATCTGCTGACGTGGAAATAGAAAAAATCTCACGACAAGAGGGTGTCAGATCATTGATATCAAGCTGGGGGTTCTGGTTGAATATTTCAGCAGTCAGAACAACTTCCATTATTCGCAGGATCTCAGAATCTCCAGACATGGCTGTAACCTTAATTATTCATTTTCTGACTGAATAAGGGTTTCTCATCGCGTAGTAACTATACAGCCATCATCGGTCACGATTACAGTATGCTCATGTTGCGATATAAGCGATCCGGAGATATCAGAAAGGACCGGATAAACATGCAGTATACGATCTCTGACAAGTGTGGAAAGGGCGATATCCTGATTTTTTTCTTTGAGCCAGCGTCTGGCAAACGGTAGTCCATTACAATTTTTTACCTTATTCAGGACGGCACGCGCTGCGGGGATCCTGACGGGCTTTTGAGAAATCTGCGAATAAATTTCCTTACGGTTCCTCTCACCGACATGTCCGCTTCCGGTTGTTGCAAACGGTTCAATGGCAAACACCATCCCTTCCTCGAGGACAACACCCCCGTTGATCGCGACATTGGGAATTGTAGGAGGGCAGTGGAGAATGTATTGATCAAGTCCGTGTCCGGTAAGATTTGATATTGGCCTGTATCCCCGGCACTCAATCTCCTGCTGGATTGCTGCGCCGAGAATTCCCGCAGCAATCCCCGGCCGAACTTCTTTTATTGCGGTTTTGAGTGCCCTTTCAGATGCTTCAAGGAGCAGTGAGTTGTTTCCAAGATCAATAGTAGTTGCTGTGTCAGCGATATACCCGTCAATCTGGATACCAAGATCCAGTTTTGCCACATCCCCCCTGGCAAATACCCGGGGATCTCCTGGCGATGCAGTATCATGCGCAGCATCTTCATTTAACGACAGGTTAAGAGGGAACGCGAGTGCAGCTCCCTCTTCTTTAACCTGTATTTCAATCGATTCGACAAGTTCCAGGTATGACCCCCCTATCCGGATTCCCTGCACCCCACGGTTGAGAATTTTTGCTGCAAGTACTCCCGCATCCCGATACTTCTCAAAAATCTCATCATTCATAAAACAAGCTTCTCCGGAAACAACGTGAAGTTCTCAAACCCTTTTTTGGTTACCGCACCTATATCTTCCAGACGGACACCCCCAATTCCCGGATAGTAGAGTCCTGGTTCAATGGTGATTACATTGCCGGATGCAAGATCGTTTCCTGCGGGACCGACAGTGGGCAGTTCATGTACCTGAAGCCCAACGCCATGACCGAGATTGTGCACAAATCCACGTGTGTTGCTCTCGTATCCGTGGTCTTTGAAAAAGTCAACTACTGCCATATGGATTTCCGCTCCGGAAACTCCTGTTTTGACACGTGAGATTCCGAGATTTTTTGCATCAAGAAGTGTATCAAACATCTCGCGAATTTCGGGAGATGGCTCTCCCTTTACAACAGTCCTGGTCATATCCGCGTAATATCCTGATTTCTCTTCTACGGGAAAGAGATCGATTATGATGGGTTCATCTGATTTGAGCGGTCCTGACCCTGTCATATGGGGTATAGCGGTATCCTTTCCGCAGGATACAATTGTATCAACAGCAACGCACCCATGTTGCAGGAGAAGATTGTGCATAGAATATTTTACCTGTTCAGCGGTCAACGGTTTTTTTCCGACATGGAGGATTCCTTTTTTTATTGTTGCGCTCTTGATCAGGGATACCGCACCCCCCATCGCGGTTTCCGTTGCTTTCTGCACAGTTTTCATCAACAGGATTTCATCTTTGTTCTTCGTTGCCCGCATAGACTGGACCGTTCCTTTGTCTACCAGAATAGTACAAAGTTCACTCAGGGCATTTGCCAAGGCAATAGGGAAATTGGGAGGAACGAGGATTTTTTTCCCAACCTGACCGGCAATCATCTTCGCTGTCGCTTTATAAGGGTCTTTTTCTATTTTAAGAATATCCGGAAGCCCGGCTTGTGCCCGGGTCATTACCGCTGCGGAGGCTTCACGCGATGCGCGGCCAAGCTCCATCTGGGAGACAATGATTACTCCCGGATTCCCTGGTTTTTTAAAAAAGACAAAAGGATCACTGGTTGCAAAATGGGTCAGGTATCTCATATCAGCGTCTCGCGATGATGCATATATCACGAAGGCATCGGCGCCGCTCTTTTTGACCGCTGTTGAAAGTGGGTCCATCTCTCAGGATATATGTAGTTAAACATCAAGTACTTTTATTCCGGAGTTGACTTGCCAGTGATGGATGGGGATACAAAAGCACGGTTCAAATGGAAATTTTACGGTTTAATAGTAGAACTCAATATCATTATTCTTCTTCTAGCCGTGTCAGTTATTGTTTTTTTTATTTTCCACACTTCTTCTCTCATTCCAATTATCATTGGCATGCTCATCATTGCACTTATTCTGACTCTGGATTTTTTTAAGAAATACAAAAAGACAAAAAAATGGCTCGATGAACAGCCGGAAAAAGATGGTTCCCCTAAGCAGCAGAATGGCACGTTATAATAGTGTTGAATAGGGAGTATTGGAGTACTATGCTCAAGAAAATGAAGGATGAGATTGAATTACTGAGCCGTCATTTATATGTCGCAAAAGCAGTGGCGGATCATGAACCGATCGGCATCATGAAGCTTGCAGAGCTACTCGATCTTCCCTCTCACCGCATCCGTTATTCCCTGCATGTTCTTGAACAACTTGGGTATATTCGTGCTTCACCGGAAGGTGCAGTTGCTACCCCGAGAACGGTTGAATTATTCCAGCATCTCAACAGTGATCTTGATGAACTCATTCAACTGCTCACTACGATGAAACGGTATTGATCCGGAACAACGTTAATGCCAGTTGTCACGTTTGCTCGTCCTTTGAGTTACCTTTAAAAACACTCACAAAGAATCTAATAAAGCGCATTGATACTGCCTCCCTAACTCAGTTGGTAGAGTGTCGGACTGTTAATCCGAATGTCACAGGTTCGAGCCCTGTGGGGGGCGTTTTTGGGCCCGTAGCTCAGTCCGGTT
>JGI20214J51088_10002427_pt1 | contig 12368 bp, 6 predicted proteins | sample WetSurMetagenome_FD_51088 | JGI IMG/M metagenome (IMG submission 51088)
CTTCACTTACCTGAACAACTTCATCACTCTTCCCTTCGATAATCCATACACAGGGCCTCATACTAAGTTTATCGCAAAGAGAAGCGTAAATATTTATTCTTAATGATATCAGTGTTATAGCTCGCGGATTCATTGTGTTTTCAATTATTTTGAAAAAGTAGTTAACTCTTCCGCTAAGATTACAGACATTAGAGTATGGATCTTTGAGTTCACAGCATAATTTAATTGATTGTTCGGTGGACGGCTTGACTTTTAAAATTGGTGAAGCCTCAGATTGGCTTACCGGATTTTCCTGACATCCGATGAATAATGCCAATGAGAAAACGAAAAGTGCAACAAAAATATTTTTCATGACTGTCTCCTTTAATAGTTGTTATTAATTATTTAAGACTAAGATTCACTTCTGGACTGTTTTCTTCCTGCAAATGAGCTTTGTAGAATTTTTCACACATCTGCCTTACTCTTTCGCTTTCATCGAACTTTATTTCTTGTTTGATTGCGAAAAGTCCCCTTGAGTCACCTATCTTATAAAGAGCGAGAGCTGCAAGAATTCTCATCTCTTCGGATGGATTGTTATGAAGAACATTCATTAATGGTACTACACTTTTGCTGCAGCAAACTTCGCCGAGCATATAAGTACATCCTGCCTGAAGTCCTGCGTTATCAGATTTCAATCCTTCTAAAAGTGATTTAACACAGCATTCTTTTTTATTGATACTTAAATCATGAATTTGCTGCGAGTAGATCTGTTCCGAAAGAATAAACAGAAAAGCAATCACAATAAGTCTGGTTAAGATTTTCATTTGTGTTCCTCCTAAGATTTTTTGAAATAGTTTTAGAAAAGTTCCACAGCAAATAAAATAAATTGAGGTCGGGGGTAGTTATCAGCTATGTTGCGAAGACTTGTATTATCTTTTCAATGAGTTGAAACTATGTTGCACAGTATTTCAGCTATGTTGCAAGCTTCGATTTTGAACAATTTTTGAAGATTAATAAATAAAGATCATACAGGAAAAAAGAGAGCATTTGATTAAAATAGTTCGGGTGAGTCTTTATCTCACCCGAGTTTAGTATTATCAAAAGTTTAAGTAGAACGCTAAATTATTGAACCTTTATGATTATTCTGGGTGGTGCAAACGGCCAGCTATTCTTTGAGATACAGTAAATGGAATATTTTGTATCATATTCTTTAATATTTCTAACAACATACTTATCACTTTTTGGTTCAGTTGAACTATCAACACGTACTTTTAAATCATCATCTAAAATCCTAAGAAATTTATACGCCTTAATAATTAAAATATTGAAATCACCATTTTCGGCAACAAACTGTAATGTATCTCCAGGTATCAGAGTGACTTGTGAAGGTGTTGCAAGTGAATCAAAGTCTTGATTCAAATATATTGTTACTAATCTCGGTAACCTGGTTTGAGCTTCTGTCGAGAAAAAGAAAACTAGAATAAAAAGTATAGCGAAAAGAACTATTAACTTTTTTCCTGTTTTGCAGGATTTTCCCGAATTTTCGGAACAAGCATTAAGACTCAACATAATAACCTCCTAGTTATGGATTGTTAAATTTTTTTTTAATTCGGGCGAGACATCGTCTCGCCCCTACTTTCTAATTGTCATCCCGAATTTATTTCGGGATCTACCTTTTTCAATTAAGATCCTGAAACGATCTTTCGACAAGCTCAGGATCACAAGGTTCAGGATGACCTTCGGTCACTTCAGCAAGATCATTTTTTTAGTACTGATAAATTCTCCTGCTTTTAGTTGATAGAAATAAACTCCGCTTGGCAATGCCTTGGCATTAAATTCCATTTCATATTTTCCTGCTGGTTTGTATTCCGCAACAAGTGTTCTAATCTCGTTACCGAGTATGTCATAAATTTTTAATGTTACATCACTGCTCACAGGTAACTGATAACTGATTACTGTTGATGGATTGAATGGGTTGGGATAATTTTGCTCTAAGGAATATGAAATCAATAAATTATTATTTTCAGCCTCAACATCAACAATTATCGAGGAAATGAAAACAGTTTGCAATCCACTCATTCCAAGTGATGCAATTTCTGTCCCACTTCCGGTAGTAGTGTTAATAGTTATTATTTTATTGATCTCATTCTGAGTGCCTTTCAATCCGTACAATGTGCCATCTTTCACATTGAATGTTATTGAAGGTGTACTCTTTCCATCGCCTGTTAATCCAAGAAGTGTTACTGCTGCTGTTGTTGTGTCAACTATGTATATCGCATCTTTTTCCGTTCCTACAAATTTGGAAATTGATGCAAAGAGTCTGCCATCATCCGAATTAAATGCAATGGAAGAATATTGAATTCCTGATGCCGTTCCTACAAGTGTAGCTTCACCTGTATTTAAACTTATTTTATAAAGTGACCCTGATTTTTGTGCACCGAAGAGAGTGCCGGAAGGTGCAAAGGCAATTCCACGAATATTTCCCACTGGTATTGTAACTAAAGGTATACAACCTCCCAATATCGGATCAATTTTATACAGAGTACAGGATGAAGTGCCTGTCGAAATTCCGATTAAAACGGTATCAGCCGGATTTACTGTCAGTGCATTTATTTGCGGACCTTCAAACGAACCGACTGGTATAGGATTGAAATTGGCAAAGTCCAAAGTATAAAGAGAATCTGAAGCAGCATAAATTAAATCAGGCAACGGAGGAGTGAATGCTATAGCTTTTCCTGAAATATTTACACTTAAAGAACTATAATTTGCTGCGTCACTGTTGATCACAAGTGAATCATTGAACATCCCGCGCGTCTGTGGTGTGAAAGCAATATTCAGTTCAATGCATTCCCACGGCTGAAGAACTACAGGCGTTGCCGGAGGATTAATAACTGTAAAATCTACTGAAGGTAATGTAAATGAATTGATTGTTGTTGGTAAGGTACCGTAGTTACCAACATTTACAGATGCAGTATCCCCAATCTCACCGGAAACTGTTGTTCCATATTTCAAAGTACTTCCTGCCCGCCAGATATGCTTGCCAACGTAACCGGGCCAATGATAAATGCAGCCTTCATTTCCACGAAAAATACTTCCCCAACCGCCATTAATACCGACCCACTGATGANAACCAATTCCATCACCANCTAGCCATTGACCCCAATCGTCCATCCTATCCCAGCTTAGTCCGTCATCCGTTGTAAATAATATTATATTTTTAGTCTCAGTTCCAGAAAAACTGATGCTATTAACTGTATAAGTTGATTGAGTTCCGGGTATATATGATAAATTTGCCCAGCCTATAATCCATTCCGGCATTAATACGTAGGACCAAGTATCTCCACCATCACTTGTTCTGCCTATCGCAAAATCAGAACCAATCATATTATCAGCGAGACCATGCAATTCATCACGAAAAGCCATACTAATGTACCCACCTGTTAGTGGTGGGAGTTGCGAGCAGGTCCAGTTATACCCTCGATCAGTGGATCTGAATAATCTAAAATTATTTGTCATGAACCAATACGAATTATTATAATATGCATGCAAATTTACTTGCCCGATTTCGCCCGCTAGTTGTGCGGGTATATTACCTTGAGGCACTCTAATCCAATTCACACCAGCGTTGGATGTAGTATAAATTTCAAAGTAACCGTCAACAGGATCACCCATTGCTACTCCATTGTTTTGATCGAAGAAATGAATTGTGTTTGGAAAGCTCGCAGAGTTTGTAAACACGCCTGAAACTGCTGTCCATGTAGTACCTCTGTTTGTAGTTTTATAAATTGTGGATGCAGTTACAAATGCTACATCAGCATTAAATGCATGAATACAATAAACGGGATAAGCCTTCGGATCAGTAAAACTGCTTGTTGTCCAGGTATTTCCTCCATCAGCAGTTACTATCGTTCCGGTTACATCACGTCTCGAAGCCCAGTAAACCTGGTCGTCAACAGCATAGGAATAAATGACACCCATATTATATGTTCCGTGGGGACATACATTAAATTGTGCAAGAACACTTAGTTGAACAAAAACAAAAAGGAAAGAAAGAATTATTACGTGCAACTTTTTCATGATAACCTCCTAGTTATGGAAAATGTTTTTAATACAATAAACGATTTATTAGATTTATTTCAACAGTATAACCTTCGAGGATTTTTTTAAACGAGCTTTAACATTCTCGAAGGTCTAGTTATATACAGTTTTTATTTCTCCACATATCTATTTTCTCAACATTTATTTTTTATTTCGGGCGAGTCAGCGACTCGCCCCAACTTTCTAATTGTCATCCCGAATTTATTTCGGGATCTTCTTTCTTCAACTAAGATCCTGAAACGAGTTCAGGATGACCTTCGGTCACTTTAAAAGAATCATCTTCTTCGTACTCACAAAATCTCCCGTCTTCAGTTGATAGAAATAAATTCCGCTTGGTAGATTCTCTGCATACCAGGTTAACTCATAAGAGCCAACAGATTTTTCTTCGTTCACCAATGTCTCTATTTCATTTCCCAACACATCATAAACTTTTATTTGAACTTGCGATGTCTGAGGCACCGAGTATTTTAATTTTGTGCTTGGGTTAAATGGATTTGGATAGTTCTGTGAAATTATAAACTCTTTGGTCAATAACATATGTTCTCCATCATCTTCAACCGTCACTGGAAAATCCCAGGTTGCCCAGAGGGAGTTCGGACCACCACAGTGTCCGATATCGTTGATTAGTGTACCCATAGCCGGCCACCAGGGATAAATAGGATTTATAGGATCTTCAACATCAAAATATATCGGATCGGGGTTCCCCGCATCGGTGCATGGAGAACCTTGGTACATTGAAAAATAAACTGAATCAGCGAAAATTGGATCTTCGCTAATATTACCATTGCCAGAATAACCACCTTGCACATCTGAATAGGTCACGTTTTGTACGAGTCCGGATATTTGGTCTTCTATTCCTTCACCATAATTACCCCAAACAATATTATTTACAATATTAGTCGATGAATTTAAAATCCTAATACCTCCACCTAGACCAAGAGCCGTGTTATTCAGTATTGTATTATTTTCAAGATTTACATCATAAGAATTATCTATTGTAATGCCACCTCCTTCTGTGCTGTGATTATTCACTACCAAATTATTTTTTAATATAGTTGAATTACTATAGATATAAATACCTCCTCCACCGCCAAGGGTGCTTGATCCTTGCGATATGGCCGAATTATCATAGATATAATTATTGATTATTTTAGGTTGTACACCTGCACCGGTATTGATATAAATTCCACCACCTTCTGCATATTGGGATAAATGGTTGTTATTACTAATGATATTATTAGAAATTAAAGTGTAAGCATCAGGCCAAAGAGCAATACCTGCCCCATAGCTGTAATTCTCGCTCTCCAGATAATTATTACTTATAACATTATTTTGAATAATAAGGTTTTTGCCTTCGAGTGCGGGGGAAGCACAAATGCCAGCACCGCCGAGAAAATAGTATCCAGTAACACTTTGTATTCCTGTATTACCGGTAATTATGTTGTTTGTAATTTTAGCTCCTGATCCACTTGTATAAATACCACCACCCTCCCGTGCCCAAGATGGAAATTCACTATCATGTGTTCCGATCCCACCGGTTATAGTGAATCCACAGAGCACTGATGTTGTGTCTTCACCATTTAAGAAAACAACTACTGAAGCTGTATCTGGACTTAATGGTTGAGAACCATCAATAATTGTATTTTGAACGTGAGATTCATTGCTATCGATAAGGAAATAGCTAGCAACCGTTATCGCTTTTCCTTTAAAATTTATGTTTTCGTAATAAAGTCCCTCATCAACAATTATTATATCTCCACTATTTGCTGAATTAATTCCAGCTTGGATTGTCGGTTGCTCATTTGGGACGTAGATAGTGTCCTGAGCATAAAGGATTGTATTAAAAGATACGAACAAAATTAATTTAAATGCTGTTTTCATATGACCTCCTAGTTATGGATTGTTAAATAATTAATTAGTTAGAGAACGAATTCATTTTCAAAGAACACTGATTTCTAAATCTCCTCCTCACTTGTGAGGAGGGGTGGTCGAAGACCGGGGTGGTGTTATCTGTTACAAATTAATTTTAAGACCACCCCGTCCTACAGACACCCCTCCTTATCTAAGGAGGGGAAATATTTATTTTTTATTTTAATAACAAAATCTTCTCAGTTCAAAAAGATTTCATTCCTTAAACCTTGTTATGATAAATTACAATCAAAATGCATTTATCACTTTTAATAATTTTTAATAATCAATTGGAGTTAAGAACTTCAATTGATGACTCCAGAAGTTGTTGAGTATATCTTGTATTATGCACTCCAAAACTTCCATCGTGCTCAACAAAGAAATAGTTAAACATTGCTCCTGATAAGTATGCCGGCGAAATAACCAATGGATTACTAACACTGGCATTTACAGGCCCAGAAGGAGTGATCCAATTTCTGTTTAAAAGTAAAACCTGTAAACTATCCAGTAGTATCTCTGTTTCAGTTTGAACATCATCATAATTTAGTTCAAAGAGATTATTATTATGGCATCCGGCTGTATTACAGCCAGCAATCATTTCAAAATCATCATATTCAAGCCACATTGAATGCCCGCCGGCTGGATTTCTTTCTTCTTGTGCCATATGACAGATAATACAACCTTCGTCTTTTATTACCTGACTTGCGGTATGGTAAGAGTTATTATAAGTATAGCCTAGGAATTCAAATCCACCTTGTCCTGAAAGCATAGAACCTTGTACTCCATAATGTTGATACCAACGACTCGATGTAATCGTTATAATATCAGTCTGGGCTGTCTTTGTTGGATCGGGTTTAGGACTTATTGCACGTGGCTTATGACAAGAAGCACATAGATTACCTTTGCCATAATCGAAAGTATAGTCGGCTACACCTTCCACCCCTGCAAGCATAATTACGGGGTCTTCTATTCTCAATGAGAAATCAGCTCGAGAATGAGGTGAATGACAAGTGAAACATCCGGGAGGTGAAGCGTTTGGATGACTCGTTACCGTTTGCCCTCGACTAAATTGAATAAATCCTTCCGTAGTATGGCAGCCTGCACAAGTTGAAGAATTTTCAAGGTAACCACCCCCAGTATAATGTTGGGATTTCATATATTGAAATGTTCTTCCCGGTGTGTAGTAAAGGGAGTCAGAGTCAGCATCGTGGCAAACTGCACATTGTATCCCTTCCATAAATCCTTCCCAGATGACGTATGATTCGCCGGGTTCGCCAGGTTCTCCTTGCGGCCCGGGAGGACCGACTGGTCCGGGAGGTCCAATTTCTCCGGGATCTCCTTTGTCACCCTTATCCCCCTTTTCACCTTGCGGTCCCGTTGGACCCTCGCAAGATATGAGAATACCTATTAATATTATTACAATTGAAAGCATTCTCAGAAATCTTATTTTCTTTTTCATATAACCTCCTATTTATGGTTGTTAAATTTTTTTTAATTCGGGTGAGACAACGTCTCGCCCCTACTTTCTGCTTGTCATCCCGAATTCATTTCGGGATCTACCTTTTTCAATTAAGATCCTGAAACGATCCTTCGACAAGCTCAGGATGACAAGGTGCAGGATGATCTTCGGTCACTTCAACAGAATCATCTTCTTCGTACTTATAAATTCTCCAGCCTTCAATTGATAGAAATAAACACCACTTGGCAGGTTAGCTGCATACCAGGTTAACTCATAATTGCCTGCTGGTTTTTCTTCGTTAACTAATTTTGTCATCTCCTCACCTAACGTATTGAAGAGAGACAAAGTAACTTTGCCAGCCTGTTGTACTGAGTACTTTATTGTTGTGTTTGGGTTAAAGGGATTTGGGTAGTTTTGTTCTAATGCATATTTGTAAGAAATAAGTTCTCCTGAAACCATCAGCTTATTGATTGTTGCGTCACTGATGACTACATCTTCCCCTGACTTCAGGTTTATATTTATATTCTTTCCTGATTCATCCATCAGTCTGATATCCATTCCCTCTACTCTTACTGTTAATGGATATGTTACTCCATTCATATCGATGCTCTTAATTGAACTATTCAGATCTTCTGCTATTCTTCCACTTGAGTATCTGATGTCGAACATTTCTGTTGGTGGTGCTGGTGGTAATTCATACTGACTTAAGTCTGTTTCACCTTTCACTGCATACAAGGTATAATTTATTCCTGCTGCATCTGTGACTGTAATTCTTCCCCAGTCTTCCGCAAAGTATTTTGTATCAGCTTTGGCCAATGTCTCAGGTATTATTATCTGTCCTGCAGAAGTTAACTTTATCCAGTATCCATATCCTGGATCTAATGTTGTTGCTATCTGATAGCCACCTGAATATTTATATATTGGACCACTCTGTAATCCCGATGGGTTAGTTGTGATTCCTGCTGTGCCCACACTCAGTTCATATCCACCAATCAGATTCCAGCCTGGGAAAGCAGTAATTGGATTATGTAGTACTTTCTTTATTCCACTTGCTGGCCATTCTTCTCCAGTGTTATATACATTTGCTCCTAAATGTTTCATCCAGTAACCTTCACCAGGTGTTGCAGTGTTAACCATATTGTATCCGACACCACCATACTTAAACACTTCAGCTAACGGATCTTTTCCCGGCCACCAAGTAAGTACATTCTGATCAACTGGATGTAGACCTGGTATCGATACCATATTCCAACCATTAGCAATTGATACAGATAGTTGAAAAGTAGTTTCGACTTGCATTGAGTCTATCCAGTATGGCCAGCCATCAACTATTACTTCAACTTTGAAATTGAAGTAGCCTGGAAATATTGAATTATTTATCGTAACTGTGAAGGGAAAGGCGGGGCTTACTCTGGAACCGGGAGCGATGTTTGGTAAAGTCCTTGAGGTTGGTGTTATTGATGTTACCCAGGAATCATTACAAATAAGTCTTACTGATGCATTTGTTATTGTATTAACAGTTGAATGATTCTTTAATAACGGTTTAATCACAAAATAATTACTCCCTTGTATTGCATCAACACTATCTATAGTCACGGGTCCCACGGTAGTTAAAGCTACTGCATTCGGTGTACTGAATTTTTCTGAATTTGAAAGATCTAAAGCAGTAACCGAAATACCATAATAATCTTCCGCATTTGGAATAATTATTACGCCGGTGAGTTGATCACTCGTTGGATTTAATAAATAGGGAGATAAATTAACTGAATCTATTAATACACCAGCTAAAGTTTTTAAATAGGCTGTTCCTGATATCTGATGAGAATTAGGATTTTCAATAGTAGTATTAATATGAATTGTATCGTTGCCAGGTGTGTAATAAGTTTTATCAATTGCAGTATTATGGGGATATACAAGGTTGTTCATCCATTCGAGGGCTCTTTTTACTACATCATCTTCACCATTTGCAACGCCATCTGGTGTTAACCATACTTCTTCCAAAAATGGATATTCCTGACCCCATCTTGGAAGATCGGGGGCATAGTGATCCACCAATGTGAAATTCGGACATTGTAAAGAATACCCTGGACGCGTTGGTTGAGCTACATCCCACATTCCACTGTATATAGCTTCAGGAGAACGACCAAACATCTTTGCATTTGGGATATATGAAAATTGCCAGGACGAAATGTCACCATAACTCACACAGTTCGGTCCAAGAAGTACTGCAACTGGTCTATCGTAATACGTACCAAAATCCTGTGAAATTTCACCATTCCAGAATGAAGGATAGTATGAACATAATGAAAATAGGTCGCTAGGTGAGCACCGCTTCTTTGCATCCATTGTGTAAGTCGAATGATTCATTAACCTACTGATTCCGTCGTTCAATCCAAAACGTCCGCCCCAGTTCAATCTTATGTCAATTATTAAACCGTCAGTCTGCATCAAGGCTAATACTGCCGCATCGAACTCCGCACTGATATTATAATACCCTTCATGATATACATATATATAACCTATGTTGGTTCCATCGATAATACCATATGTAACTTGACCATGATCGGGATAATATCCATCTGGCATCGGTACTCCCGGGACTGGAATTTGTTCATTGTTGATATAATTACTTGGTACAACAACATTCACCATTTGACCAAGTGAAAGATGTTCTATCTGACCAGTTGAATATTTTTTGACATCAATCGTATCGAACAAATGCCAGCTTTCTCCAGCAGCCCAGAGTAAAGCACGTTTTATAGAACTTGGAGACCCGCCTAACCACAAAGTACTTGGGACACCACCAGCTATTAATTCCCTTACAATCTGAGACCAGGGAACTCCCTCATATCCTAATATTATGTCTCCGGGAACTAATCCTAACGGATGATTTGGAACAACTTTATAAACTAATAGCGAGCTATCAGCTAGTGGAGTAAGCCCGGCACCGAAATTAGTTATAAAACTACTTCCGTCAGCAAGTATAGGTATTCCCGGATTTAGTGGAGTGTTTAACACTATGCTATTATAAGCATAAGCGTGACCATCATTCAAACCAAGAGATAGATTTTTAAGAATTGTTGCAAAACCTCCAAGACTGGTGGAAACATTTATTTGGGCTCTTAGCGAAGCGGCTAATGAATCCCAGTTGATTGGATTCCATAGAAAAGTAGAATTATAAGCTCGTGCAAAATTCTGGTAAATATCAAAAGTTGCGAGCTTTCCGGAAAGCGATTCACCTGGTCCCCAAGTCGAATCTATAATCCATTGCCAATCATCTTTACGATCATAGAATGAAGGATGTAATGAAACAGGTGCTAGCCGAGGTGTATGTGCTGGATTGTGCGGTTTGATTGGCAAAATAATATTTGGCTGTTTTGGAATATTTGTTTCATCTTCCCACTGTGCAAAACAAACTTGTGTAACCAGTAGAAAGAAAAATGAAGTTTGTAATAAAGTTTTCATATAACCTCCTAGTTATGGATGATTAAATTTTATTTTTATTTTAGGCGAGACATAGTCTCACAACACAATTACTTTCTAACATTATATTTGTAGGAACAAGTCGCGACTTGTCCCTACAGTTACATTTATTATTTCAACAACAACATTTTCTTTGTTTCAACAAACGAACCAGCCTTCATTTGATAGAAATACACTCCACTTGGAAGATTAGCTGCGTGCCATATTACTTCATAAGTGCCAACAGATTTTTCTTCATCCATCAAGGTTGCAATTTCATTACCGAGTACGTCAAAAACTTTTATCACAACTTTTGATGTTTGAGGAATTGAATATCTTAAATTTGTGCTCGGGTTAAACGGATTTGGATAGTTTTGTTCAAGGACATACCGAGTCGGAAAAATTGATTTATTCTCTACATCATCAGGTCCAATGAATTCATCGGCACCTATATCAGGTGTAACAAGATTTCTGGAATCATTGTCTATGTCTGTCGTTATTCCAGCTATTGGTATAGCGTGCCCATCTAGCAAAGTTGACACAGTATTATCAACGTGTAAATCTGGTGAGACAAAATGTGCCATCTCCGTGATACTGTTCAAATCATTAAGTGTGGCCTGCCAATCTGCGAGTGTAAAATAGTCTGTACTACTGATTCTTACCAAACAGTTATTCTGATTTGTATCATCAAAGTAAAGGTCGTTGTAATCAGAGGTTAAATTTGTAGTATTATAATCATAAATGGCAGATGCGCAATATGGTGATTCATCTCTGGTATTTACTAAGATGTTATTTCTTAAATCAACATTTGTTGAATTACCCCAGCCACCATAGATATAGAAAGCAGCCGAACCTTGATGATTTGTTCCATTGCCAGATAAGTACACTGTGTTATAATAAATCTTAGTATTCGTTTGTAGCCAAATCTCTATTCCCGCAACCCGGCTATTAGATTGAGGAGAAGTGCTTGAGATATTATATACCATATTATTATATACTTGATTATTACTACCAGAACCACCGGATAGTAAAATTCCAACACTTGTGTATCCTGTGCTACTCTTTATATTATGGACAACATTGTTTCTGATAACATCGCCATTCCCTGAATATGAATTTATTCCTTGATTAAGTATTTCACCTGAAGTATGAATAACTTTTAAATTTTGCACAACATTGTTTTCGACTAATGTATTTTGACAATTTTCAATCTGAATTCCCCGCGCAATTAAACTATCCGTTTCCGAACCGATTTGGTTCCCTCTGACGATGTTGTCTATACCTGTTGAAAGTGCTCCATTACTTGAAATGTATGGTCCAATTCCCCCCTGCTTCACAAAATTATTTTGAATCAGATTACGGTCAGGTGCTTGTGAACTCCCCGACCAACAGAAAAATCCGAAGCCACTTGGTCTTGTATAGTCTTCAACAATAGAACTAATATTTTGGATTACATCGTGAT
>JGI20214J51088_10002428_pt1 | contig 12365 bp, 11 predicted proteins | sample WetSurMetagenome_FD_51088 | JGI IMG/M metagenome (IMG submission 51088)
CTGGTTGACAAAAAAATTTCATCTAAAAAGACAAAGAAATGACAGCGTACATTATCAAATCAAGTGTAAGCCTTCTCTTGATGTTTGGGCTTTATTGGTTCCTGTTAAGAAAGGAAAAACTCTTTGTTTTTAACAGGTTTTTCCTGGTAGTATCTGTAGTGTTTTCGCTTGTATTGCCATTTATTACTATCCCAGTGAATTTCCCGATCGCACCAAAACTAAATGAAATAATTCCTTCTTACAATTATATCACCCCTGAGGTTATTGTCGCAGATAATATTATCCCCAGAGATCTGAATATCAGTCAGTCTTACTCAGAAAAGGAAGCTACATTAATAAACATTTTTACAATTCTGCTTTTACTTTATATTTCAGGCGTTATAATGTTTCTCATCCGCTTTTTAAGAAATATATATTTAATAATCAGAAGGAGTAAATTATCTGAAAAAATTAGTTCTAAAGGATACCAGATAGTTCTAACAAACGATGAGGTGGGTCCCTGCTGCTTCTTCAGCAACATATTTCTGAACAAGGAGGATTACCTGAATGGTAAAATTGACAAGGAACTACTTAACCATGAGCTTGAACACGTAAGGCAATCTCATACCGTTGATATTATACTGATCGAGCTTGTAAAGATCTTTTATTGGTTCAACCCTATTCATCTTTTATATGAAAGGGCTATAAGAATAAATCATGAATATCTGGCTGACAATGGAGTTATTAACGATAACTCCGATATAAAAAGTTATGCTGATAAACTGTTGAGTTTTATTTCGTGCAGTAGCAATATTTCATTAACAAGTGGTTCAAATAATTCATTTACTAAACTGAGACTTATGATGATGATGAAATCAAGATCAGGGAGCTTCATATATGGAGCACGGATCGCAGTTACATTATGTATAGGAACAGTCTTCTTCCTTTTGATGAGCTTTAAAGAGTCAGAATCATCAATGAACATGTCACAAAAAGGAATAGAAATCCAACAAAATGTTGTCAAGGGAATAGTATTAGGTGCGGATGGGAAGCCGTTGTTTTTAGCAGAAATAGAAATTAAAGGGACAAACAATGTTCCAATCGAATACGGGACGCAGACTGGTTCGGACGGACGATTCATTCTTAGCAATATAAAGAAAGATGCTTCTCTGCTTATCTCTGGTATCGGTTATAAAGATCTGACGGTTAAAGCTGATTTTACTTCAGAAATGGTAATTAAAATGGTCAAAGATCCTGAATATAAAAAAACAGTAATGACAATTGACGTAACCTACTATCACGAAGGTGAAAATGTAAGGATCAGGATGACAGATGATAAGAATTTAGAATCTCTTATTGTCATTGATGATAAAACAAGCAATTACAAAGGAGAAATAAAATTAAAACGTAACGATATCGGATTGGTAAAGGTTTTAAAAGGCAAAGAAGCAACGGAAAAATATGGAGAAAAAGGAAGCTATGGAGTAATAGAAATCATAACTAAGGAACGGGCTGCTGAGTTAGGATTGAAAACTTCTTCTCCCACTTCAAAGATGAAGCAAAGTGGTCCTGATGACTTTCCGACTTTTCCTGGAGGTGGCCTCCCGGCATTTCGGGAGTGGGTTACTTCCAGGGTCAAATATCCTACCGAAGCAATCAGCAGAAAAGCTGAAGGTTGGGTGACTGTTAATTTCACAATTAATACAGATGGTAGTGTCAGCAACATTGTGTCAGTGCTACCTGGAAATTCTTTATTGAGTGATGAAGTTATAAAAGTCATTAAATCCTCACCAAACTGGGAACCGGCGAAGAATAAAGATACAGGTAGACCATTTAGCTCGAGTATTTCATTGAAATTTTCTTTGCCGGATAATATTATTAAAGATGCTCCTTATGATGTAGTTGAGGAGATGCCAATTTATCCCGGAGGTGAAGATGAACTCTTAAATTTCATTAATAATAATACAAAGTATCCTGAAAAGGCAAAAACAGAAAAAGTTGAGGGAAAGGTTATAGTGAAGTTTATTGTTACAACAGAAGGAAATTCTGAAGGCCTATCGGTTCTTAAAGGTGTTCATCCGCTTCTTGATGCTGAAGCCATCCGGGTAGTGCATTCGCTAAAAGGCTGGAAACCAGCTATNCAGGACGGTAAGTCTGTCAATGCTTGGTACATGGTCCCAGTGAACTTTGCTATTCCACAGAATAATTCAACAAAATAAACACTGTTAGGTTAGTATTCACAATACTTACCATTATTAATGAGGTGCGGACTATNTGTCCGCATCTTTNTTTTATNTTCATTGAGTGATTGAAAGTAGCAAAATAACCTATTACCAAGATTTTACATTTAGGCAAAAGTGGTGCATTTCAATTATTTATACAGTATAGTTAAAATGCATATGAATAAAAAACACTGGAACACTATTTTAATAGATGGCTCAATCCCCGATAAAGAGATTCAATCCTGGATTGACCATTCATATCAGCTGCTTGTCGGGGAACGCTGAAATTCTAACATAAATCAGCTTATGGAACAGTAGAACAGTAGAACAAACGAAGTTAGAAATCAGAACTTTTTACTTCTTTAATCACTTCTGCATTCTAAATTCGTTTGTTCAAATGTTCATTTGTTCATTTGTTCTTTTGTTCTTAATTCAATTTTACGCATATCCGGTAACCGAATATATGCCAGATATCAATTTGTNTTCAGCTTATTTTTTTTAGCTTGCGCTTTGGGAAAATGAAATTAAATNTTAAAAATATGAAAACACGTATTCTGTTGTTTACAGCAATACTTTTAATAGTTATTGCTCCCCTATCCGGACAAAAGAAAAGCCAGGCAGCAACATCTCCAAAGACAGAAGCCGGATATAAGTTCACTCCTATGGTGGAGCTAAAAGCCACTTCGGTAAAAAATCAGTCGAGCACAGGAACCTGCTGGTGCTTTGCAACTACCTCATTCATTGAATCTGAGCTCCTTCGTATGGGGAAAGGGGAATTTGATCTTTCAGAAATGTTTATTGTGAGGAATAATTATGTCGACCGTCTGGCGGACAACTATCTGCGACAGGGGAAAGGCAATCTCGGACAGGGAAGTGTGGCACATGACTGGATGGTTGAATTTGTAAAGAACGGTATTGTTCCGAATGATGTATATAACGGTCTGAATTATGGCTCACCAACACATAATCATAGTGAACTGAATGCCTTTATAAATGCTGTGGCAGCCATTCCTGTTCAGAGAAAAAATGAAAGCGCCCAGTACCATAAAATCGTTGATGCAATTCTTGATGTCTATCTTGGAAAGATTCCTGAAACCTTTACCTACAAAGGAGTCAGCTACACCCCAAAATCATTTGCTCAAAGCCTCGGAATCAATCCCGATGATTATGTTGAAATAACATCCGTCACACACTGGCCATTCTATACCCAGGGAATTCTTGAAATTCCCGACAACTGGAGAATGGCAAAACTATACAATGTCCCTCTTGATGAACTAATACAGATAATGGAGTATTCACTGAACAATGGTTACACAGTTGACTGGGATGGTGATGTAAGTGAGAAAGGATTCTCTCATTCAAACGGAGTGGCAATGGTTCCTGAACTTTCAAAAACTGAGGATTATTCCACTACCGATCGCGCAAGACTTGAAAAAATGACTCCATCCGAACGGGCCGATGATGCATATAAATTTGAAAAACCATTCCCGGAAGTTAAAGTAACGCAGGAGATCCGCCAGGCAGGTTACGAAAATTTTACTACTACCGACGACCACCTGATGCATGTTACCGGAATGGTTAAAGACCAGAATGGTACAAAATATTATATTACAAAGAATTCATGGGGTACCGACCGAAATCCTTTTGGTGGCTATCTCAATATGTCGGAAAGTTATGTAAGGGCTAAAACAATATTTGTAATGGTTAATAAAAATGCCATTCCTGCGGAGATAAAGACAAAACTGGGGTTATAAATTGTCTTGCAAGTCTTGCAAGTTCCCGAATCGTTCCACTCTCGGGATTTCGAAACTCCGTTTCTCAACTTGCAGTCTTGCGGTCCTGCGGTCTTGCGGTCTTGCAGTCTTGAGGTTCCCGATTCCTTATGTTCCCTGGATTTACACTTCTAACTTCATTATTCGTTTGTTCTATTGTTCTATTGTTCAATTGTTCAATTTCTTGCGACCAGCACACGACGAATGGCCGTCTTGCAAATCTTTATAACAATCAGACATTCAAACTATTCAGTCATAAGGTTACAGCCACGCACATCGCTGTTGTCGAATCTCCCGAGAACTTCAAAACCACCATCCTCGTGCAACTTTCCAAGATCACCGGTGGCTATGAATGAACAGGAGTTGATATTGGCCAGATCAATAATGTTGATCCCTCCGGTTTTGCCTGTTCCGGTATAAATTGAGAAAGGGTCAAGAGGATCCCGGATGACCACCCTCATCCACGGAGGACAATAGAAAATCCCATCGCATTTCGAATATGCCTGGCTCATAAGCTCTGTCATGCCATATTCGGAATGGATCGATGGCAGATTAAATTTTTCTTTAAGGATGGAATGAAGTTCATACCGGGTCAGCTCTTTTCTTCTCCCTTTCATTCCTCCAGTCTCCATCACGATTACACCTGAAAGATCAGGAGAGTGCTGCTCAGCAAGATCAAGAAGGGCAAAGCTGACTCCAAGCAAAAGTGTTTTCCGGTTTTCAGCTCTTGATTTTTTGAGTACTGAAATAAGCTCTTCTGTATTCCCTTTATAAAAACCGCTTAGCTTATCCCGGCTTTCTTTTATAAGCCTGTCAGCCATATATACCAGGGAAGAATTATCCCGTTCAGTATATGACGGAAGTAAAGCTGCAATAAGATATTCACCGGGATCACCATAAAAAAGCCGGAAAGCCTTTAAGAAGCTCTCCTCATATAACTTCAGATCATAAACATAGTGCTTCCCGGGTGAAGTTCCGGTTGTTCTGCTGCTTTCAAATATCATCTCAACAGGATGCTCACCTGAAACAATCTTATGATTCCTGAAAAATTCAACCGGCAGGAAAGGGATAGAACTAATATCTTTTACCCGTTCGGGTTTCCTTCCTGTACTATTTATAAAGTCCTGATATACAGCATTTTTATCATACTGATAATCAAGTACTTTCAGGGCTGAGCTAAGAAAGTCACTTTGATTTTTAATCCGGAAAATCTTATTGAACAGATCTGTTCTCATTTACCCGGGAAAGTAGTTGAACCATCCGGTTGATATACCCACTGGAAGGTGCATTCTCCATAGGGAACGGCTTGAGTTATTTCATTTTTGACACTGATAATCCTGATCTTTGCATAGGTGTCACTGCCCGATCTGTAAACCCATACCTGGTTAACATTTACCGGATCAGCCATCTCGGTCCACTGTGATACTGAAACTGTTTTAAGGTCATTAAAGGCAGCTTTGGCAGCCTCTTCATCATTGTATTCACCCAGCTTATAAAATGAAGGGTTAAGATTGTTTGCCTGCAGTGTCAGTTTATTTGGCGGATTGTCACTATTGACATATAAAACAATATCAGGCTTGGGAGTAGTAGTTGTAGCCACCAGCTTTGCACCGGAAAATGAAAAACCATATGCAAAATAAGTAGTCGAGAAATGTATTGTATTGTCAATAGTATCGGTACCTGAGGTAGGGGTCTTTTCAGCTTTGGTACAACCTGAAAGAGTAATAACTATTGCAAGTATGACATAATGTATTCTTTTCATAATTATACAAAGATAGAACAAAAAAGAGGTTGTCTCACAAGTGCAGTAGCTATTCCTTTTTTGCATCTCAACCCTTCCCCCGGCCGATTGTTATCGGGACCCTTCCTGCAGGCAGGCTCCCCGCTTATGCGGGGCAGGCTCTTCGTTAAAATTGCCTACCAGGCAATTTTTTAACGCTCGGCCCTCTTAAACAGTAAGGGAAGGGGTGTAGTATGCTTATATATAATAGTTTAGCTCCTTCCCTTATCGCTTAAGGGGAGAGCTGGGGTGGGGTTCAAAACATCGGTGATATAATCTTTTGATCCTGCCCTTATAGTATTATTAAAGGTATATCTCCCTTTCTCCTCGTCTCCCTTTCTCTTCGTCTCCCTTTCTCCTTTTCCTTCTTATTACTCTCCTCTTATCGCCGTTATCCCCGGAAGCTTCTTCCCTTCCATATACTCGAGCATTGCGCCTCCCCCGGTTGATACATAGCTCACTTTATCGGCAAGTCCGTTCTTATTGATAGCTGCAACTGAGTCGCCGCCGCCGATAAGACTGTATGCTCCTTTTGATGTGGCAGTTGCAATAGCCTTCGCAATAGCAGTTGTTCCTTTGGAGAATTTTTCCATTTCAAATACTCCCATCGGTCCGTTCCAGAGAATTGTTTTTGAATTCTCAATTACCTTTGAAAATTCACTGATGGTTTTTTCTGCAATATCCAGTCCCATCCATCCATCCTGAACATCATTTACTGCAGAAACAACAGTGTTCGCATCGTTTTCAAATTTATCAGCGTTGAGGCTGTCGACAGGAAGATAGATATTCACCTTCTTCTCTTTTGCCTTTTCAATAAGTTTCAGAGCCAGATCAAGTTTATCCTCTTCACAAAGCGATTTGCCTATTTTGCCGCCCATCGCTTTAATAAAAGTATAGGTCATACCTCCACCTATTATAATGTTATCAACCCTGTTAATCAGGTTCTCGATCAGAAGAATTTTATCAGATACCTTAGCCCCGCCCATAATAGCTGTGAACGGACGTTGTGGTTCTTTCAGAACCTTATCCATAGCAGCGAGTTCGCTGTTAATAAGGAATCCGAACATCCTCTTTTCAACAGGGAAATAATCAGCCATAACGGCTGTGGAAGCATGTGCCCTGTGTGCAGTACCAAATGCATCATTTACATAAATTTCACCATAGCCGGCAAGTTTCTTTGCCATCTCTTTCTGCTTAACCTTCATTTCAGCTTTAGCAGCCTTTTTCTCTTCATCGGTTACAGTCTCAGGTAAAACAGGTTTTCCCTCTTCTTCAGGATAAAAACGGACATTCTCAAGAAGAAGAATTTCGCCAGGGTTAAGAGCCCCGGACATTTTTACAGCAGATTCTCCCAGACAGTCGTCTGCAAACAATACTTTTTTGCCAAGAAGTTTTTCAAGAACCGGAAGAACAGGCTTAAGGGAGTATTTATCCATACGGCCTTCAGGTCTGCCAAGGTGTGACATTAAAATCAGACAACCGCCATCATTAAGTATCTTGTTTATTGTAAGCAAAGCTCCCCTGATACGTGTATCATCAGTTACAACAAAAGTTTTCTTGTCGAGGGGCACATTGAAATCGACCCTGACTATTGCTTTTTTTCCCTTGAAATTAAAGTCCTGAATCATTTTCATAGATCATGTATTTTAAATTAACAATAGTTTTATTCTATTACAAACCTACATTTTTTTTGGAAATAAACATTTGACAAAAATCAACTTCTTGTTACAATTTGATTAATAAAACTTGCCGATTACTTTATTGTTCCATAAAAATTGAAATCCATTAACCACAAAGGTCTCAAAGTTTCTACGCAAAGATCACAGAGGCGATTTGTAATGTTTCAACTTTGTGTTCTTCGTGATTACTTTGTGAACTTTGTGTTTAAATTATTATTTCAAAGTCCTTCAATTTTAGTTTCATGAACTTTACATGTTTTTAATTATTTCCTCTTCGTAAAATATTGACTAAATTTGAAAAAAAATTATGGCTAAAATCACATTAAAAGGAAACCCTGTAAATACATCAGGGAACCTTCCCGCAAAAGGGAGTAAAGCTCCTGAATTTACTCTTGTAAAATCGGATCTTTCAAGCCTTTCGCTTTCAGAACTTAAAGGGAAAAAACTTATTCTCAATATATTCCCGAGTCTTGATACATCTACTTGTGCTACCTCAGTCCGTAAGTTTAACCAGCTTGCAGCTGGAAAAATCAACGCTGTTGTACTTGCCATTTCAAAAGATCTCCCGTTTGCACATGGCAGATTCTGTACAACTGAAGGAATTACAAACCTGACAACCCTTTCTGGATTCCGTGATGCTGCTTTCGGAAAATCTTATGGTATAGATATAATAGATGGACCACTTGCCGGTCTTTATGGCCGCAGTATTGTAATTATCGACGAAAAAGGTAATGTTACGTACACACAGCTTGTTCCGGAGATTACTCATGAACCNGANTATGACGCAGCTCTTGCGGCATTATAATTAACNGAAAAANATATAAGATGAATTTCTCGCAGATCCCCGGTCAGAAAGAGATAATCGGAAAGCTTATCAGGTCTGTCAAAGAGGAAAGAGTAAGTCATGCCCAGCTGTTTACCGGTCCGGAAGGGTGTGGCGGCATGGCTCTCGCCCTGGCTTATGCGAGGTATGTAAGCTGTGAGAATAGGACTGTCACAGACTCATGCGGTACCTGCAAGTCGTGTGTAAAATATGAGAAACTGATCCATCCCGATCTTCATTTTGTCTTCCCCGTTATCAAAGGCAAGAAAGCCAATGATCCGGTAAGCGACAATTATATAGAGGAGTGGAGGGAATTTGTTAAGAAATCACCCTTTTTTACTCTGAATGACTGGCTCAACTCGATTGAGGTAGGTAATGCCCAGGGAATGATCTTTGCTTCGGAAGCAGGCGAGATAATTAAAAAACTGAGTCTAAAATCATTTGAATCAGATTTTAAGATTATGATTATCTGGCTCCCGGAGAAAATGCATCAGGCAACTGCCAATAAGCTGCTTAAAATGATTGAGGAACCTCCNGAGAAAACGCTCTTCCTGCTTGTTTCTGAAGAACCCGATAAGGTTNTTCCTACAATACTCTCGAGATGTCAGCTGGTAAAAATTCCGGGTTTCATTTCACGTGATATTGAAAAGTATATTATACAGAGGTTCAGCATTTCTGCCGGGAAAGCATCTGACATATCGAGGGTTTCAAATGGTAACATAACGAGGGCAATTGAGTTGAGTGAAAATGAAGACTCTTCCCTTGCGAATCTTGAAAGGTTCAAAAGTCTGATGCGGTTTGCCTGGAAACGTGATATCATTTCGATTATTGCCTGGTCGGAAGAGATTGCCGGTACCGGAAGGGAAGCTCAGAAAAGTTTCATCTCCTTCTCGCTCAGAATTCTCAGGGAAAATCTGATGCTCTCTCTTGACCAGTTGAAAAACAGCCTGGTTTACCTGACAGGTGAAGAGGCAATCTTCTCCGGAAAGTTTCACCCGTTCATCAATCAGGATAATATTTTTCCTCTCTCTGAAGAATTTAACCTTGTCTTTTCACATATTGAGGCCAACGGTAATGCAAAAATTATCTTTCTCGATCTTGCATTGAAGGTTACCAGGCTTCTGCGTGCTTCCTGAGCATTATTGTTGAAATTAACCATTAATTCACTATTTTTGCGGGGAAATTTCGGTAGTACTTGAGTTCTATGACAGAAAACGAAGATATACAAGGGCAAACCGGTGAAGAGATCAGGATGCCCGACATCACATATAAACCAGGATATAATAAGCTCGATTCTTTCAACTGGCTGAAAGATCTTCCTGATGTTCCTTCCTTGAATGATATTGTCGAGATCCGGTTTAAGAATACAAGAAAAGGATTTTTCAGAAATGTAAACAGTCTCCGGCTTGAGATAGGCGACGTTGTGGCAGTTGAAGCCTCACCCGGACATGATATCGGCAGAGTTTCAATGGTTGGCCCTTTGATAGACGAACAGCTTAAAAAACTCAAGACAATACCATCTCCCGATGATCTGAAAAAGGTATACCGAAAAGCCAAGGCTGTTGATATTCAGAAATGGGAAGAAGCAAAGAAACTTGAGAATCATACCATGCTTCGTTCGCGGAAGATCACCGAAGAGCTCAAACTGAATATGAAGATCGGGGATGTTGAATATCAGGGTGATAAAACAAAAGCAATCTTCTATTACATTGCTGATGAAAGAGTTGATTTTCGTCAGCTTATCAAAGTACTGGCTGATGAATTCAGAGTCAGAATTGAAATGCGTCAGATAGGGGCACGACAGGAAGCCGGAAGGATTGGAGGAATAGGTGCATGCGGGAGAGAACTATGCTGTTCGACTCATATCACAAATTTTATCTCCGTTACCACTACCCATGCAAAATACCAGGAATTGTCACTGAATCCTCAGAAACTNGCCGGACAGTGCAGTAAACTGAAATGCTGCCTCAATTTCGAGCTCGATTGTTATGTAGATGCCCAGAGATCATTTCCTCCAAAAGATGTTCCGCTTGAAGCTCTTGACTGCACTGCCTATTTCTTTAAAATGGAAGTTCATAAAGGAATATACTGGTATTCAACTGATCAGCATTCTACTTCCAACCTGGTTGCACTGCCTGTTCAGAGAGTAAAAGAGATACAGGCACTTAACAGGAAAGGAAAGAAAGTTGATAAACTTAAGCTTATAGATGATTCCTGGGAATCAGCACCTGTTTCACAGGACCTTTTGAAGAATAACAGTCTCACAAGATTTGATCCGCCTGACAATAAAAAATCCGGCCACAGAAATCCGAACAGGAAAAAAAACAGAAGATTCAATGATAAAGGGTCTAAATAGTCTTTCATTTGTTTTAATGCTGACATCCTGTCTGTTAATGTTCTCGTGCAGGAGTAAAGTTGTTTATTCTGATTCCAGTAAGATGCCTTCAGAAATCTGGAAATTAATGGATATTCCCGATTTCAGGGTTCCTGTGACTGATACACTGAATACCAATAATGTATATTTTACAATAAGGACAGGGTCATCTTACCCTTTCCGGAATATCTATTTATTCGTAACCGCAATCTCGCCACTTGGAAAGAGTATTACGGATACCCTTCAGTATAATCTTGCCGATGAAAAAGGGAAATGGTATGGTAAGGGATTCGGGGATATTCATGAACTTAATCTCCCTTATAAAAAGAATGTTTATTTCCCGGTGAAAGGCACCTATCAGTTTAAGATTCAGCATGGAATGCGTGCAGAAGATCTTAAAGGTGTTTATGATTTCGGGTTAAGAATAGAAAAGATCAGCAAATAAATCTTCTGCCGTGGGAAAGAATAAACTGGCCAGATGGACTGAACTGTATTCATTTGATAATGTAATACAACCCGAAATCGGAGAAGTTTCAGGAAAAGACCATCCCATAAAAGGCAGGTGGAAAACAGAAATGTTCAGAAACGATAATCCTGTTATACTTGAACTGGGATGCGGAAAAGGAGAATACACTGTTGGTCTGGCAACCAGGTTTCCTGAAAATAATTATATCGGCATTGATATCAAGGGGGCCAGGATGTGGAGGGGAGCTAAAACTTCAAATGAACAGAAATTATCAAATGTTGCCTTTCTCCGGACCAGGATAGAGTTTATCAATTCATTCTTCTCCGCAGATGAAGTCGATGAAATCTGGATCACTTTTCCTGATCCGCATCCCGGTGGGAGAAACTCAAATAAAAGACTTACATCACCATGGTACCTCAATTCCTATCGTCAGTTCCTGAAACACAAGGGATTGGTACATCTGAAAACAGATAACACGGAACTTTTCAATTTTACAAAAGATGTGGTTCTTTTCAATAACTTCGAGATGCTCATAGCCACCTGTGATCTTTATTCAGAAAAACTTCCGGATGATATTCTGTCAATCAAAACTCATTATGAAAAGATTTTTCTGAAAAATGGCCTTAAAATCAACTACCTCTCTTTCAGACTTGATAAAAACAAAACGGTTGAAGATGCCACGCGGAAAACTAAAAGGGAATAATGATTTCTTTTCAAGGGTTTATGAAGTCACCAGGCTCATACCCTATGGAAGAATTACATCCTATGGAGCTATTGCCAGGTTCCTTGGTTCCGGAAGATCAGCACGTATGGTAGGATGGGCTCTGAATGTCAGCCATTCTGATCATGATTATATACCGGCTCACAGAGTTGTAAACCATAAAGGTCTTCTTACAGGTAAACATCATTTCGGGAATTCCACAACAATGGAACAGCTTCTTGAAAATGAGGGGATTATAATCGAAGATGACAGGATCATTAACTTCAATGAAAAATTCTGGGACCCCCTTACTGAACTGTAGTAATCAAGAAGTTTGTTTGAATAACCTTTTATTATTTCAAGATGAACATGTCATCCCGAGTCCGCCAGCCGACGGACGAGGGATCTCCTTCTCACATCCATGCACTTCAGACTTTTATCCCTGCATTTTGAATATTGACAAAAATTTGGTAAAATTGCACCTTGTTTATATTTAATTTAAATAAAAATAACAGCTTTTACTATGTTTACCAGAGAACAGATATTAAAAGCGCTTTCAAAGATCATCCA
>JGI20214J51088_10002430_pt1 | contig 12361 bp, 8 predicted proteins | sample WetSurMetagenome_FD_51088 | JGI IMG/M metagenome (IMG submission 51088)
ATAATCCAGTCNNCTGCATCCTGGGCTGCATCTTCACGCGACCTGCTCTTNTGATTGTTCATCTCCTCCTGGAACCCTTCCATATCCACCCTCATCCCGTTTTCTTTCATGATGAGCTGGGTGAGGTCTATCGGGAACCCGAAGGTATCGTACAATTCAAACGCTACGCTGCCCGNAAGAGTATCTTTTTCCTCCCCTTGGAGACCTGTGACCATCTTATTGATCATTTTAAGTCCTTTCCCAAGGGTTTTGAGGAAGGCAGATTCCTCCTCCTGGATAACTTTTGCAATCTGGTCACCGGATTTTACGAGCTCTGGATAATGGCTTCCCATTGTGTTCGCAAGAACCGGGACAAGCTTGTAAATAATTGGATCTTCGGCATTCAGGTAATTGTAACCATATCTCACTGCCCTTCTCAGTATCCTTCTGATAACATATCCGGCCTTATTATTCGAAGGCATCTGCCCGTCAGCAATCGAAAAAGCAACTGCCCTCACATGGTCGGCAATCACCCTCATTGCAACATCTGTATTTTCACTTTCCCCGTATTTCTTTCCTGTGATTGATGATATTTCAGAAATGAGAGATTGAAAAATATCGGTGTCGTAGTTTGATTTTTTCCCCTGTATAGTCATACAGAGGCGTTCAAATCCCATACCTGTATCGACATGCTTTGAAGGCAGGAGTTCAAGCGACCCGTCAGCTTTCCTGTTATATTGAATGAAAACAAGGTTCCATATTTCGATTACAAGCGGATGTCCTTTATTTACAAGCTTTTCACCTGGAATTTTTTCCCTTTCAGATTCGTCCCTTAGATCGACGTGTATTTCTGAGCATGGTCCGCAAGGTCCTGTTTCTCCCATTTCCCAGAAGTTATCCTTTTTGGATCCGTCAATTATATGATCAGGGGATACTGGAAAGCATTTCTTCCAGTAGCTGTAAGCTTCCTCATCGCGGGCAACCTTATCTTCTGCACTTCCTTCAAAGACCGTTGCATACAGCCTGTTTTCAGGAATGCCAAGCCTGCTATTGAGGAATTCCCATGCCCATTCTATTGCTTCCTTTTTAAAATAGTCGCCGAATGACCAGTTACCAAGCATTTCGAACATAGTGTGATGATAGGTGTCATGGCCTACTTCCTCAAGATCGTTATGCTTTCCTGAGACTCTCAGGCATTTCTGTGAATTGGCGACCCTGCGGTTTTTAGGAACAGCGTTGCCGAGAAAATAATCCTTGAACTGATTCATCCCTGCATTTGTGAACATCAGGGTAGGGTCATTTTTAACCACCATCGGGGCTGACGGAACTATCTCATGTCCCTTCGTCCTGAAGAATTCGAAATACATCTCCCTAAGTTCCTGTGCCTTTATCATAAGCTAATAATCATTGAGTTATAAATATTTTGCCTTAAATTGGCTTGTAAAATTAATTTATTTGATTTAGATTTGTCAGCTGTCGGAAAATATTAATTAAAACGAGTCCCGGAAAATGCGGCACCGGAAATATTTCCTTGATCTTAATGATCTGCAATACAAGCAGGTACGAATCTCTTTTGAAAAAAAGCTGCTTCGGATTGCTTTATGGTTTGCCGCAACCTTAGCTATCACCCTGTTCTATTCGACTCTGTTTGAGAAGCTTTTTGGTTCACCCAAGGAAGCAGTTTTAAAACAGCAGATTGAATCGATAAAGCTTCAGTATTCATTGATCAGCAGGGAAATGGACAGGTCAGCTGCTGAGATTAACAGCCTGAAGATGTCAGATGAGATACGCTACAGGCCTATTTTAAGTATGGATACTCTTCCTGATACTTACAGGAATCCCGGCTTTGGTGGCGTTGACAGGTTTGAGGACCTTGATGGTTACAGCAGTTCACTGCTTATGAAGAATGCCCGTAACAGGATTGAGGAAATGAAGAATATGGTATCAGTCCAGACTGAATCATTCAGGACTATTGGAGAACGCACCTCCGAATGGAAAATTGAGATGGACCACCTTCCAGCAATAAGTCCTGTTGATCCTTCCTTCAGAGTTGGAGAGGGATTCAGGTGGAGAGAAGTACATCCTGTTCTCGGTACGGGGAGGATGCATTACGGACAGGATTTTGAAGTGCCATACGGAACAAAGGTTTATGCAACTGGTGATGGAAAAGTTGTTGAGTCAGATTGGAATACCGGAGGATTCGGGAATGTTGTAATCATCGACCACGGTTATGGCCTCGAATCAATATACGGTCACCTTAGCAAGATACTCGTTCCCCTGGGGATGAATGTCAAGCGCGGCGATCTTGTAGGCTTGAGTGGAAGCACTGGTATTTCTTCCGGGCCACATCTTCATTACCAGATTAATAAATATGGTCAGCCAACACCTGCTACCAACTTCTTCAATAACGATGTTTCACAGGAGGAATTCAAGGAGATGATTGATGCTTTCGAATCAAAATCGAGGTACAGGTAAAAAATATTGAAATACTTTTTGGATATGGCCTTATGGGCCATATTTTGTTTATTGATGTTTTATTTATCTTTGCAACATTATGCCAAAATCCAAATACAGGTTTAACCACGAGACTTTAAGCTTCGATAAGATCAGGCTTGGATTGTGGGCAATCCTGCTCAGGGGACTGGCATATCTCGTTGGATCATTGCTTATTGCCGTAGTCTATTACTTTATTTTTGCATCTTTTGTCGATTCGCCAAAAGAGAAGGCTCTCCTCAGGGAAATTGACCAGCTTACACTTCAATATGACATTATTCACAGGGAAATGGATAATGTTGATAAAGTACTTGGGCAGCTACAGGAGACTGACGACAATCTTTACAGAACTATTTTTGAAGCTGAGCCTATATCACAGACACTCCGTAACGGCGGCACAGGGGGCGTGAATAAATATAAGGACCTTGAAGGATATAAGAATTCAGATATTATTGTTGAAACAACAAAAAGGCTTGATAATATCAGAAAACGGCTTTATATCCAGTCAAAATCTTTCGACGAGCTTATCAGCCTCTCGGCACGGAAGGAGGATATGCTGGGAGCTATACCTGCAATCATGCCGATATCCTCTAAAGACCTCATACGTGTCGCATCAGGATTCGGACTCAGGATACATCCATATTACAAGATCATAAAGTTTCATGCAGGAATGGACTTTACCGCACCTATGGGCACTGATGTCTATTCAACAGGTAACGGAGTTGTTTCTGCTGTTGAATATTCAAAGAGAGGATATGGCAATCATGTAATTATTGACCATGGGTTTGGCTACCAGACCTTATATGCTCATCTCGACCGGCCCAATGTAAGGAGAGGCCAGAAAGTTTCAAGGGGAGACATAATCGGATTTGTAGGGAATACCGGTCTCTCACTGGCACCACATCTTCATTATGAGGTTAAGATCAACGGGCAAAACGTTGACCCCGTTAACTATTACTTTAACGATCTGACGCCTGCAGAATATGACAGGATGATAGAGATTGCCTCAAAAACAGGGCAGTCGTTTGACTAGGAAATGATTGGGTATTCTGTGCTCCGGGACAAGCTGCATTTTTGTTTTAAAAAGTTCTGCGTAATATTGGTTATCTTTCATACAAATTAGAATTATGCCATACGTCGAAAAACCTGTTGAAAAGCTTTATTATACTATTGGTGAAGCTGCCAGGATGCTGGAGGTTCCGGTGTCAACAGTCAGATTCTGGGAAAATGAATTTGACATTCTCAAACCCATGAAAAACAAGAAGGGCAACAGGATGTTTACCCAGACCGACATGAAAAATCTACGCATCATTCATCATCTTTTAAAGGAAGAGGGAATGACGCTGCCCGGCGCTAAAAAGAGACTTTCGGTAAAGTGGGAGGAAGCCGATTATAAGTTTGAAATCAATGAATCCCTTCAGAAAATAAAGGGACTCCTTCTCGATCTAAGAGATACTATCTGATGCTTCTTTCAGCCGGTTTCAATAATCAATCTTTATTATGAAGCTAAAGGAAATCAGCTCATTTCTCGATTCGGCAATCCCTTTGTCATACCAGGAAAGTTATGATAATTGCGGCCTTCAGGTTGGCTCAATTTCAAATGAAATAAAATCTGCACTCATCAGTCTGGATGTCACAGACGCCGTGGTTGATGAAGCTATATCTTCAGGCTCGGGCCTTATTGTCTCCCATCATCCGCTGATCTTCGGCACTGTTAAAAAATTAACAGAAGCCTCTGATACTGAAAGGATTGTTGCAAAATGTATTAAAAATGACATTGCTGTTTATTCTGCCCATACGAACCTTGATTTCATGAATGGAGGTGTAAGCATGAAGATGGCAGAAAAGCTGGGAATTGAGGATGCATCAGTACTGCAGCCCTTGAAAAACCACCTTCTTAAACTTGTGGTTTTCGTGCCCGAAAGCTATCTCGAAAAGGTTATGGATGCAGTATTTGAAGCAGGCGCCGGAGTAACCGGAAATTATGACAAGTGCAGCTTCAGTCTTCCGGGAACCGGAACTTTCAGAGCTGGACAGAAGGCAAACCCCTTTGTAGGTAAAAAAGGGAAGCTCCATTTTGAAAGGGAAGCCCGCTTTGAGACAATCATGTTTGAGGAAATCAGGCTAAAGGTCATTGATGCCATGCTTTCGGTTCATCCATATGAAGAACCTGCATATGATATTTACAGGGTTGAAAATGATTGCAGCCACGCCGGATCTGGAGCAGTCGGAAACCTCAGAGAACCAATGCCGGTTAAAAAATTTCTGAAATTTGTCTCGGAAGTTTTTTCCTCAGAGAGCATAAGGTATGCCTCAGCAGGGAATATTAATATCTCCAGGGTTGCGCTCTGTGGCGGAGCTGGCTCATTTCTCCTTAAAAAGGCCATATCCTCCGGTGCCGATGCATTTATCACAGCCGACGTAAAATACCATACTTTCCTTGAGGCTGAAAAGAAGATTCTGCTTGCAGATATTGGTCATTATGAGAGCGAAAAATTTGCTGAAGAAATTTTATACGATTTAATTATCAAAAAATTCCCTACATTTGCACTCCGGTTTTCCGAGATAAAAACGAATCCGATAAACTATTTTTAAAATGGAAAAAAACAAGACACACGAAACCGAGATTTCTGTTGAGGATAGATTACGGGCACTTTACAGCCTTCAGTTGGTCGATTCTGAAATCGACAAGATAAAGACCCTGAGAGGCGAGCTGCCACTGGAAGTACAGGATCTTGAAGATGATATAGCCGGTCTTGAGACAAGACTTGGCAACCTCAGGGAAGAAGTTGCTGTACTTGAGAAATCTGTTGCAAAGAAACATGGTGAAATTGGCGATTCTGAAGCTCTCATAAAGAAATATGACGACCAGCAGAAAAACGTTAGGAATAACAGGGAATTTGATTCTCTTTCAAAGGAAATTGAATACCAGAACCTTGAAATTGAACTCTATAACAAGAAGATAAAAGAATACAATGTTCAGATCGACGAGAAGAAAGCAGTGATCAGCGAATCGGAAGAAATGCTCAATGAGAGGAAATCCGATCTTGATAACAAAAGGGCTGAACTCGACGAAATTATTTCAGATACCCAGAAGGAAGAGGAAGGACTCTACAAGAAACTTGAGAAAGTTCAGAGTATCATTGAGGAGAGGCTTCTTACTGCATATAAGAGGATTCGTTCAAATGCCAGAAATGGCCTCGCAGTTGTTCCTGTGGAGCGCGATGCATGCGGCGGCTGCTTCAACCAGATCCCACCACAACGTCAGCTTGACATTAAATCGAGGAAAAAAATCATCGTTTGCGAGTACTGCGGACGTATTCTCGTCGACGACGAAATCATCAAGGAAGGCAAGATTTAACAATCATTATACATGATTAAAGCCGGTCAGTCTGACCGGCTTTTTTATTACTTTTATGTTGTAATACTTCAACTGTTATGGTAAGTCCAAATGATTTCAGAAAAGCTGTTGCAGAAGGCATTCCTGATGAGCTTCCGGCTCCAAAGCCATACGATATGGCTATTAATCACGCTCCAAGGAGAAAGGATATCCTCACAAAGGAAGAAAAAAAGCTTGCCCTGAAAAATGCCCTCAGGTATTTCCCGGAAAAATTTCATTCAGTCCTCGCTGCTGAATTTGCTGAAGAGCTTGCGTCTTACGGCAGAATTTACATGTACCGGTTCCGCCCATCATATGAAATGCGTGCACGGCATATCGATGAGTACCCGCACCGGTCGCGCAAGGCTGCGGCAATAATGCTGATGATTACCAACAATCTCGACAACCGCGTGGCCCAGCACCCGCATGAGCTGATTACATATGGAGGAAATGGCGCTGTATTTCAGAACTGGGCACAATACAGGCTTACCATGAAATACCTGTCGGAAATGACAGACAGACAGACTCTTGTAATGTATTCCGGCCATCCTCTGGGACTCTTCCCTTCGTACGCTAATTCACCAAGGGTTATTGTCTCAAACGGGATGGTGATACCTAATTATTCTTCACAGGACCACTGGGAGAAATTCAATGCCCTTGGCGTTTCGCAGTATGGACAGATGACTGCAGGCTCCTATATGTATATCGGCCCTCAGGGGATTGTTCATGGCACTACAATTACTATTCTCAATGCTGGCAGGATGCTTTCAGTGAAAAAAACTGCCGGTGAGCTTAAGCTCTTTGTCTCATCGGGACTAGGAGGCATGTCGGGAGCACAGCCAAAGGCAGCAAAGATTGCAGGAATGATATCTGTTATTGCAGAAGTAAATCCGAAAGCTGTAAATACCCGCTATTCTCAGGGTTGGGTTGATGAGGTAGTCTCTGACGTTGCAGCACTGGTTGAAAGGATAGGAGAGGCCAGAATCAGAAATGAGCCTGTTTCAATTGCCTTCTCCGGGAATATTGTCGAATTATGGGAAATACTTGCAGAAAATAATATCACTCCCGACATCGGGTCAGATCAGACTTCACTTCATAATCCATGGGCAGGTGGCTATTACCCTGCAGGCCTGTCATTCGGGGAATCAAATAAGCTGATGGTTGAAGACCCTGATAAATTCAGGGACCTGGTAAAAAAATCCCTGGTGCGACAAGTTGAGGCGATTAACAGGCTCACTTCAAAAGGGATGTACTTTTTTGACTATGGCAATGCCTTCCTCCTTGAAGCTTCACGCTCCGGAGCAGATATCATTAAGCCTGGCGGTGATTTCATTTATCCATCCTATGTGCAGGACATAATGGGTCCGCTTTGCTTCGATTATGGTTTCGGTCCCTTCCGGTGGGTTTGCTGCTCTAATGATCCCGACGACCTTGCGGAGAGTGACAGGATAGCTGTATCAACACTCGAAGAGATAATGGAAAAATCGCCGGGGGAGATACGGCAGCAGATGGAAGACAACATAACATGGATCAAAGAAGCAGGTAAAAACAGGCTGGTTGTCGGCTCACAGGCAAGAATTCTTTATGCTGATGCTGAAGGCAGGACTGCCATTGCAGATGCATTCAACAAGGCTGTTGCTGCAGGAACAATAAAAGCGCCGGTGGTTATTGGCAGGGATCATCATGATGTTTCAGGCACTGACTCACCTTATCGCGAGACGTCAAATATATACGACGGATCGAGGTTTACTGCCGATATGGCTGTACAAAATGTAATTGGAGATTCTTTCCGTGGTGCAACCTGGGTATCGCTGCACAACGGTGGTGGTGTTGGCTGGGGTGAAGTAATTAATGGCGGATTCGGAATGGTCCTTGATGGCTCTGCCGAAGCAGAAGCAAACCTTAGAATGATGCTTCAATGGGATGTAAACAACGGAATTGCCAGGAGGAGCTGGGCACGAAACAGTGGTGCTATGTTCGCCATCGACCGGGAGATGAAAAGAAACCCTGATCTTGTTGTTACAAAACCGTTTCTTGCTGACGATAAACTTATTGAGGGTATTATCCGTTAAGAAGCGCTACAGCGATAGCTACAACACCTTCGCCGCGGCCCGTGAACCCCATTTTTTCAGTGGTAGTGGCTTTTACAGAAACATCAGACTGATCTATACCGAGGATTCCGGCAATAGTCTCTTTCATGGAAGCGATATAGGGTGCTATTTTCGGTTTTTCGAGGCACACTGTACTGTCGATATTGACGACTGAGAAACCCGATTTCGTGATAAGCTCAAAAGTTCTGCGAAGCAGGATCTTGCTGTCGATGTTTTTAAATTCCTGATCGGTGTCGGGGAACTGGTGTCCGATATCTGAAAGCCCTGCAGCACCAAGGAGTGCATCACATATTGCATGTAGCAGAACATCGCCGTCGGAATGAGCAACACAACCTTTTTCCGAGGCAATTGAAACACCACCGAGCCAGAGAGTGATCCCGTTTTCAAGCCTGTGAAAATCGATACCCTGGCCTATTCTTAATTTCATGTGCTGGATTTGCCTGCGGTCCTTAATGCGCTGATGTCGAACGATAGCGAGAACCTGAGGGTCCTGGCCAGAGGATGATTCTGGGTTACGGGCATGAGGTATGAAAAGTCGACCGTAAAGCCTGCCATCCTGAAACCTGCGCCGGCAGTAAAATATTTCCTGTTGCCCTTTGAGGGGTCTTCATGAAAGTATCCGCCCCTGAGGGCAAACTGGTTATTGTACCAGTATTCTGCTCCAAGAGAATAGGTGATCTCCTTAAGTTCTTCCTTGAAGCCCCAGGGGCATCAACGAATGACTGGAAGATTGCAACAGGCACAGATACGTTGGGATCTTTGCCAGCCTTTATTTCGCTCAGGGAAACTTTTACGGTATCACCATTATTATCAACTTCGCCGATCCCATAATAAACAGGTGGTGTTGGAACAAGAAGCTTGTTAAGGTCGCAGGTGAATGTAATTTTATTGTATGTATCAAGGTTTATTGTAGCAGCGGCTCCGATTCTCATGTTCATGGGAATGAAATCAGAAGCCTGTGAATCGGAATAACTCATTTTATTCCCGATGTTTGAGAAGTTGAAGCCAACTCCGAGAATGGCATCCTTGTTGAACAGGGTTGTCTTTTTTTCATAAAAGCCTGAGATATCGGCAGCAAATGATGTACCGGGCTTTGACGATTCGCCGTTAATATATGATCCGCCGGAAAGGTTTGAATATATGAAGCGGAAAGCAATACTTCCAGCAAAATGTTCAGTAAGTATTCTTGAATATGCTGCATCAAGGGCAAGCTCGTTTGGCTTGAAGTTCATCATGAAGTTGCCATAAATGTCGGTAAACTGAACATCACCAAGAGATGAGTAAATAAGGCTTCCGCTTATTACCTGCTTTTTGTCCAGTCTCTTGTATCCGGTCAGATATGCGATATTAATATCGGGTACCAGGTTCCTGAGCCATGGTGCGTAAGAAATTCCAACGCCGGATTTCCCATCGATGAATGCAAATTTTGCAGGGTTCCAGTGCATGCTGTAAACATCCGGAGATGTTGCTACCCCGGCATCTCCCATTCCACCGGCCCTTGAATCGGGTGCGATAATGAGAAACGGTACAACAGTCTGAATGGCATTCAGTTCGCCAGAGCTCGATTGGGAATAGAGCCTGGTGCTAACCAGACATGCTGCTGACATTAAAATAATAGCAATAAACTTATTTTTCATTCTGATTCAGGTAACTCTGCAAAGTTGCAAATATAAAACAATTTTTTTGCCTCAATATTGTGCTATAATTATAAAATGATCAGTCGGCCTGTTCCTTCAGCCATTTCTCCTTCTGATGTGATTACTGTTATCCTGTAATGATACATACCTCTGGCAGCCCGGGCACCATTTCCTGTTGTGCCGTTCCACTCAACAGGAGGCAGGTTGTAGCCATCAGAATATCCGGATTCTTCAATAGTTTTTATTAGCCTTCCGTCCAGCCCAAAGATGGATATGCTGATTTTAATATTTTCTCCGGGCCTGTTATGTCCGGCAGTTATTATTGTTCTGTCTGTAAACGGGTTAGGATAGTTGAATATGTTTCGGAGGACAAATTTGCCACCTTTAAGAACTATGAATTCCAGGCTCTTTTCTGACGAATTATTAAAATTATCCCATGCCTTCAGCGTAACAGTATGCTTACCTGCTGAAAGACCTGACAGTCCATATTCCAGTCTTCCGCTTGAATAGGTATTAAGATTGTTTTCAAAGTAATTATTGAGAACCACTGAATTGTTTCTGTCGTTGTCAAACCAGGCCACAATGTCATGACCTATTCCCGATCCGGTTGTATTGATTCCTCCGGCATCGCTGATAAGTGCAAGAATCCGTGGGCTTTCATCGGTGATACCTCCAAACCTGAACAGCGTATCATTCATGTAAAGCCTTATGTCTGGTCCCGAAGTATCTGCGACCATGTTACTTGCAAAGCCACCAACCACAAGCGAAGTGAAGCATCCGTTCATATCATTGGCACTGTTGCTTGCATAATAACTTATCCTTCCGCTTCCGAATTTGTAATCAATATCTCTTGGGACTATGAAAGTAAATTTGAATTTTCCTGCTGTGGCAATAGTTTTTCCGCTGAAAAGGATATTGTTACGAAGGCTGAATTTTATCTTAAGCCCGCCGTCGTTTGCCAGAGTTGTGATTTCAGAAGCCTTGTCATAAACTATGGTTGAAACTGTTCCGTTGAAATCATTCATGGGTTTTCCCCTTGAATCGATTATATGTCCGGTAAGGGTGATGGTGCTAAGAGCTTTCAAGGTATCTATTCCGCTTATTGCTGGTACATTATTGACTGAATCAGTCACAGCCTTTCCGTGCCATGGAAATGCAAGCCTGAGGGCAGGATCGCCAAGGAGAAGGAAATTTCTCTTATTGTAACCGCTGCCGGAATTGATTTTTGCCAGCCTTATAATGTCGCCGAGGGCCAGAGCATTTCCTGCCGTATCATGCCTGAATGCAAAATTATAGATGTTCCTGTTAAGGAAATAGTTTGGGGCAGAATAAACCACCCTGGTTGTCGACATCAGGGCTATGCCACCTCCGTTTTCGTTAAGAAGGACCATTTCCCCGGCAGATTCTTTTTCCTTTATATCCTTTGTAATGATGTTGTATTCTCCGTCGTCAAATCTGCTGAACTCACAGGTAGCCGTAATGAACAGTGGAAGCTTTGATCCATTGTTCCAGGAATTAATGTCGCTGGTTTTTACAACTCTCTCGTGAGCAAGTCCGGTTTCATTTCCATGCCCTATATAATTAAATATCAGGCAGCCTGCATTTATGCGGTCATTTATTGCATTTTCAACATCGGGATAAGTCTGCCCGTTCGAGGTTGTAACCTGCCTGAAGGCATCGAGGTAGATCTTGTCTATGTTATATTCCGGAACACTGTCGGTGAGAAGTTTCGATAAGCCCTCGGCATCATAGGCATGNGCATTCCCGTCCTCATCGTCTGCAGTTATTNCNACAACATTTTTCCAGTTTCCGGTATTTGCCGGCGACATGTATCTGGCAATCTTGCGGATCAGGATTCCTGCTTCTGTAGTGTCAGTGACGGGGAACCGGCCAATGCCGATATCCTCCGTTCCATCGGCTTCGCCCTCGCCACTGTCGAGCAGTCCGTAGAAATCGTCTGATGTGAATGAAGATACCACCACTGTTGAATTCTGTGACTGGTAAGTCGGGATGAAATCAACATTTGCCGGCGGAGGGGTCCTGTTTTCATATGAGCCATCACCGAAGAGGAGAAGGTATTTCAGAGGATGGCTGCTTCCTTTCTGCCTGTCGTACTTCATTTTGATGAAGTTGCGGATTGCGCAAATGTCGGATGTCCCGCCTGAGAATTCATTGTAAATCTGTCCGGGTGTAACTATCAGTGATGTGAGCCCTCTTTCTTCGGCATGAAGATCGGCCAGTTTCCTTGCATAAGGGAGAAATAGTGGATGAGTAACAATTATCATATCAGCAGGTGCGCTGGCATGAAGATTCTGATTGGAAACCGGACCTGCAGGAAAAACCGGCGACAGAGCATTCGCTTCAAGAAAAAAAATATACTGCTTCAGTGAATCGGTTTTTGCCCTGAATGAAATATTATCACCGGATTTTACATAGGTTATCTGAGATGGCTTAGAGGGATCTGAAACATCCCAGATTTTAGGAGTATAATCATGACTTGAGAAGGAGAACTGCGTAACATTACCTGTTCCTGTTGTGCGAGAGTCAGAGTATACATTTGTGCTACCCGAAAATATGTTATTCCTCCTGGCTTTCAGGAGAAGATAATCGAGCCAGCCTCTGGCTGAAGTTTCTCCGTTATTGTAGAATTTAAGGTTGAAAACAGGGGAGGATGACTGAGGGTAAATGGCACCTGCCGAATCGGTGATCTGGGCATAGGCTCCCGTGTAATCAAGCAAGTTAACCTGGTCGACCTGTATACT
>JGI20214J51088_10002431_pt1 | contig 12360 bp, 10 predicted proteins | sample WetSurMetagenome_FD_51088 | JGI IMG/M metagenome (IMG submission 51088)
AAGCCCGGAAACGTGGCATACCACCACGCCACGTTGAAGTAGGTGCGGCCTTCGCTGAGCATGCTTCCCCATGCCGGAGTGGGCGGCTGAACGCCCAAGCCCAGGAAGCTCAGTCCTGCCTCGGCCAGAATCATGGAGGACGTGGAGACCGTGGCGATCACAACCAGGGGAGAGAGAATGTTGGGGAGGATGTGGCGGAGAATGATCTTGAAGTTTGTCGTTCCCAAAGAGCGCGCTGCCTCGACAAACTCCTTTTCCTTCACAGAGAGCGTGGAGCCCCGGGCCACCCTGCCGAATTGAACCCAGCTCACCGTGCCGAGCACGAGAATCAGGCTCATGAGACTGGGAGGAATGACGGCCATGAGGGCAATGGCCAGGAAGATGGGAGGAAAGGAGAGCTGGATGTCGGCAATTCTCATGATGAGGGAATCCGTCCATTTCCCGTAGAATCCTGAGATGAGCCCCAGGCAGATGCCGATGATCAGAGAAATCAGAACCGAACCGACTCCGACGGCCAGAGAGGCCCTTGCTCCGTAGAGAATCCGGCTCAGGATGTCTCTTCCCAAATGGTCCGTCCCGAGAGGATGGGTCCAGGAACCTCCTTCCGCCCAGCAGGGCGGTTTCAGGGCCTTGGGCAAGGCCTGCTTCGAGTAGTCATGGGGAGAGAACACCCCGGCCAGAAGGGCCATGAGCAGCACCAGAGACGTAAGCACACCCCCGAGAACCAACATCACATTTCTTCTTTTGCGGAACCGATTCATCTTGGTCTATGTGTACCTGATCTTCGGATCGATGAAAGCGTAAAGGAGATCAACAATGAGGTTGATCAGAACAAAAAGCACGGAAATAACAAGCACCGCAGCTCGGATCAGCGGCAGATCCCGCATGGTGATGGCGCTGAAGAGCATCCATCCGACCCCGGGCCATGCGAAGACCGTCTCGATGATCACAGACCCTCCAAGCAGTGTGCCGAACTGGAGCCCCACCACTGTCACGATGGGAATCAGGGCGTTCCTGAGAGCGTGTTTGTAGTGGATCATCCACGGAGGGAGACCCTTGGCTCTGAGCGCCGTGATGTGCATTCGATCGAGTTCTTCCACCATGGTGGAGCGCGTGAGACGGGTGAGCAGACCGATCACCGGGAGGCTGTTGGCCACTGCGGGAAGCACGAGGTGGCTCAAGCCGTCTTTACCGGACGGCGGAAGAACCTGAAGATATCCGGCAAAAAAAAGAATGAGCAGAATCCCTGCCCAGAAACCGGGGATGGAAATTCCTGCCAGGGAGAGCGTGGTTCCGAGGTGATCGTAGACCGTGTCCTTTCGTACTGCCGTGAAAACGCCGAGGGGAATCGAGACGCAGAGGGCGATCAGAATGGTGGCTGAAACCAGGAGCAGGGTCGTGGGAAGACGCCGCAGGACGAGCCTAAGGGATTCCTGTCTGTATCTGAAAGATTCCCCGAGATCGCCTTTGAGAGCCTGTTTGACAAAGGTGACGTACTGGAGGGGAATGGGCTTGTCCAGTCCGAACTGGACCTTGATATTTTCAATGTCCGCCGGGCTCGCATCCAGCGGGACCAGAGCCCTCACAGGATCCCCGGACACATAGACCAGAATGAAGCAGAGAAAACTGGCGACGATCATTACAAGAACCGCTTGCCACAATCTCGCCAGGATCAGGCGCTGCACGTCGGCTATTCCTCCATGACCCANATGTGGTTACACTCGTCATGGCCTGCGGAGATCGTCTTGGTCCTGATCAGTTTCATCCTGGGATTGATGGCTTTTGTCGCTTCAAAATCGCACTCGCAAAACATGAGTCCCATCTCCGNAACCCCGTGCTTTTTGAAGATCTCCCAGGGAATGCATCGTTTCACTTTCAGGCGGATGACCTTGTCCGAAGCTTCCACGAGCTCGATGTTCCCCCGATAGGAATCCGTGATCTCCCGCACTTTNTTCCCGTANACTCTCAGGTCTCTTTTTCCCGGCGGGAGGTGTTCCATGCCGGATATCAGACGTTCGGACTGGTAGGCGATGTAGGCTTTGAGGATGATTTCACGGGCCTTTTCTATTCCCAGGGACGCGATCATCTCCTTGGCCAAAGCGATGGGGAGAGCCAGGTCCTTTTCCATTTTCTTGAACAGGTCGTCTTCCATGAGCTGCTGCCTTTTCCTCTTTAACGGTCGTGAACAGGGGTGAGAAAAATGCTTTCATTAGACTCTTAAGCCGGAACTTCATGAGCCCGGGGCTGGGGGGGTGTGGTCTCTGGCGAGCTCGCAACCGGAAATGGACTCATCCCGCCAACCGCCCCCTTGCCTTCGAACCCTCCCCAAAGGAGGCGCAGACCTTCAAGCCAACCGGAGGGTCTGTACCAAAGGGCTTCCACCATAACCCACTGGCTTTTCGGCGCCGCTTCATGGCACTGAAGAAGTGGTTGCGACTCTAAAGAGACCACACCCCCGACCCCGGATTCTGCCAGTCTTTGGTTGCAGCCATAGGCCTGCATCAGGAAATTGAGGCATCGATTAACAAGATGAATCCGTCCGCTCTTGGCGTGAAACCCTTGATGCGATCTCTGACCCCGTAAATCAGCTGATCATAGTACATGTACAGGTACAGCCCATCGTCGAAAACCATCTTGGACAGCTTCTGGTAAATGGCATTGCGCTTCTGGGCATCGAAGGTTTCTCCGGCTTCATCCAGCAGCTTGTTGAATTCCTCATTGTGATAGCCCATCCAGGCGTAGGACTTCACGCGGGAGTCCATGTTCTTCGAGAAATACCTCTGCGCATAGGGGCTCTCTTCCCCGATGAAAAATCCATTGAGGTTCTTGAAGTTCTTGAGGAACATGCCCCACTCCATGGCCACCACCTTCATGTTGAAACCGCCCTCTTTCACCTGAGCGGATACCGCCTCTACCAGTTCCTTGTCTTTCAAGTATCGGCCTGCCGGAGTCAGGATCTCGACCTCCACCCCATTGGGATATCCGGCCTCGGCCAGCAGTTTCTTCGACATGGCCGGATCAAAAGGATAGGGTTTCACGTTGGGGTTGTGACCTTCCACGTCCGGTCCCAGGGGATCCCCCATCACGTATCCGGCACCGTTCAAGATGTACTTGACCAGATCTTCTTTGTTTGCTGCATAGTTGAAGGCCTGACGCACCTTCACATTGTCAAAGGGCGGTTTTCCGCAGTTGATCATGATTCCCATGCGCCAGATGGATTGGCGGCGAAGGACCTTCATCCCTTCTCCGGAGATGTCCTTAATGAGTTCCGATGGGACTCTGTTGATGATGTCCGACCGACCGGACTTGAGTTCCACGATTCGGGTGGAGGGCTCTGTCACAGGCCTCCAGACAATGGTCTTCACCTTGGCCTTCGGGCCATAGTAGTTGGGGTTGGCTTCAATGACGGTTCTCTCCATGGGGGTCCACTCCTTGAACATGAACGGTCCGGTGCCCACGGGCTTTCGCACAATGTCTTTGCCGAATTCTTTCACCGCTTTCGGCGACATCATGTGGATATCCCTGAGCACGTAAATGAGAACCGAATAAGGAGTCTTGGTTTTGATCTTAACCGTGTACTTGTCCAACTCATCCACGGATTCCACAGGCTCCATCAGTCCGCGGAACAGCGCCTTGGTTTCCGGGTCCATGTATCTCTGAAGATTAAACTTCACGACCGAGGCGTCAAAAGCTTCCCCATTGGTGAATTCCACTCCTTTGCGAAGGCTGAAAATCCACGTGTTTTTGTCCGGGTTTTCCCAGGAGGTGGCGAGCATGGGCTGGTAATCTCGCGTCACCAGGGACTCGAAAATATGCGCGCCGATCATCCTCCCATCGTCGGAAATCCAGGAGTGCGGATCATAGGAATTGGCATCCGCCGATGTAACCACAGTAATCGTGCCGCNTGGTGTTTGTCCGTAGGACGGTCGAGGTGATAGGATATCCGCCATCCCTGCTGCACTCACTGCAGCCGTGGCCGCCACGCTTGCTTTGATAAAATCACGCCTCGAAATCCCNTTTTCTTCTCTTTCTTTGCTGCTCATCTCTTTGTCCTCCCACAAGTCTTTGTTGTCCATCTCGCACTCGATTCTCAGTCAACTCTTGTATCCCACAGGCATAATGAGGAGCGGTTCGTGGCCTTGTCCGAGATTCGCGACCCAGATGACCTCCCGATCATTGAAGGCGCCCACAATGCCCGCGCCGAGCCCGAGAGCTTCCGCCTGAAGAAAGATGTTCTGTCCCACATGGCCGGCCTCTATCATGGAATACCTCACGCCCCTTTCTCCATACTTGGAGGAGCTTCGGCTGTACTCTGCCGTGATGATCAGGTTAACGGGCGCGCCTGCCATCCACATTTGCCCCAAGGCTGCNTTTGCCAGTTCCCGTCTTAAGTCTCCCTCTTTCACCGGAGTGATTTCGTGAGTCCCGGGCTCGTAACGGTAAACCCCGGATTCGATTTCGTCGACCCCGCTCTCTCCCACTACCGCATAGACATCGATAGGGTAAAGCGCGCCTCCTGACGGGACAGACCTCCTGAAGCCCCCTTGTTCAATGATCCCCTGTGCGGCCCAGAGCATCTGCGAGAAATCCTTGAGCGTGATGCCACGGGAAGCAAAGGACCGGATAGTCCTGCGGCTCTTGATGGTTTTCTCAAGAGGGACGCGCCCGATCACCTCTGGTTGAGGAAGTCTCATGGCAGCCTCCTTTATCTTACGAACAGTCTCCCCTTACCCCTCCCCTTTATCCCCTCCCACCAAGGGAGGAGAGAAGAGTTGTCAGGTNGCCTCTCACGAGGGANANGGAAAACGGATTCGGCGGCAGCTCGAACAAGGTACACGAATATAAACTCATTGACAAGACTTCGCTNTTNGGATTACAAGAAATCGATTTTGTGTGTAGAGCGTGGTGCCCCTTGACGAACATCTCGGGGCGTTCCTGCTGAAATAAAGATTCCGGAGAGATTCGATGGCGAACGTAGCGGTCGTAGGCACCCAGTGGGGTGATGAAGGCAAGGGTAAAATCGTTGACTATCTGAGCGCGAAAGCCGACCTGGTGGTCCGATTTCAAGGCGGAAACAATGCGGGTCACACCCTGGTTGTCTGTGGCGAGAAGACGATCTGCCACCTTATCCCTTCAGGCATCCTTCACAAAGGCAGAAAGTGTTTTATCGGCAACGGCGTGGTGCTCGATCCAGAGGTTCTTCTCGATGAGATGGAAACCCTGAGAAAGAAGGGGGTGGATGTGAGCCCGGAATGTCTTGCCCTGAGCGAAAAAACTCACATCATCATGCCTTACCACAGAGCCGTCGACGTGGCCAGAGAAGCGGCCAAAGGCAAAGACAAGATCGGGACCACAGGCCGGGGCATAGGCCCGTGCTACGAAGACAAGGCGGGAAGAACGGGAATCAGAGCCGCCGACCTCCTTGAATCCGACACGCTCGAAGAGAAGATCAGGACCAACCTCAAGGAGAAGAACTTCTACCTCACGAAATTCCTCAATGCCGAGGCTTTGGAGTTCCAGCCCATCTATGACCGGTATTTGGCCATAGGGGGGATCCTGAAGCCTTACCTGACCAACGTGTCGCTGGAGATCGATCAGGCGATCCGGCAAGGCAAGCAAGTCCTTTTCGAAGGCGCCCAGGGGACCCACCTGGACATCGATCACGGCACCTATCCGTACGTCACCTCTTCCAACCCCATATCCGGAACAGCGTGCAGCGGTGCGGGTGTGGGCCCTGACAAACTGCATCACATTCTTGGCATTGTGAAAGCCTACACCACCCGAGTGGGAGCCGGACCCTTCCCCACGGAGCTGACGGACGAGATCGGCAGTTACATGCAGGAGAGAGGNTGCGAATTCGGGGCGACCACAGGCCGGAGACGACGTTGCGGCTGGCTGGACCTCGTTGCGGTGAAGGATGCTGCCCGGCTCAACGGGCTCACCAGCTTGAGCGTCACAAAGCTCGACGTGCTCACCGGCCTGAAGACCTTGAAGATAGGCGTTGCCTATACGTTGGATGGGAAAAGAGTTGAATCCATGCCCGCCAGTTTAAAAAAACTTTCCCGATGCGTTCCTGTCTACGAAGAGCTGCCAGGGTGGCAGGAAGACATCACCTCTGCAAGGAAATGGGATGCTCTCCCTTCTGCCGCCAAGAATTATCTCAAACGGATCGAAGAGGTGATCGAGGTCCCTTTCTCTATCATTTCCGTAGGCCCGGGTCGCGAAGAATCGGTTATACTGAAAGACCCTTTCGCACGCTCGACACGATAAGCCATTTTCTGATTCTTTCTTTGCTTCGGAGTGATTTCGGATGGTACACGGCGCATGGCGCACGGTACACGGTTCTTTCTAAATCGTTCTTCCCGTGCGCCGTGCGCCGTGTACCGTTCTTTCATCTATGCCCACTTACGAGAAAACATATGACGTGATCGTTGTAGGTGCGGGTCACGCGGGTTGCGAAGCCGCTCTTGCAGCAGCACGCATGGGCCATCCTACCCTTGTCCTGACCATCAATCTCGACCACATCGCAGCCATGAGCTGCAACCCCGCCATCGGCGGTCTTGCCAAAGGGCACCTGGTAAAGGAAATCGACGCCCTGGGCGGTGAAATGGCCAAGAATGCGGATGAGACCGGGATCCAGTTCAGGCGTCTCAACACCCGCAAGGGTCTGGCCGTCCAGGGGTCACGGTCGCAGAATGACATGGACCGCTACAAGAAAAGGATGAAGGGGGTCGTGGAGAGCCAGCCCAACCTCGACATTCGCCAGGCCATGGTAGACCGTCTTCTCATCAAGGACGGCCGAATCGGAGGCATAGAAACCCACATTCATGAGAGGTTCCTGTCCAAAACCGTCATCCTCACGACTGGAACTTTCATGAGGGGCCTCATCCACATCGGGCTGGATCATTTTCCCGCAGGACGAATGGGAGATCCTCCTTCCAATCAGCTCTCGGTGCAGCTCAAGGATTTGGGCTTTGACGTAGGAAGACTCAAGACCGGTACCACTCCCCGCCTCAACGGCCGCACCATCGACTATGGCGGTCTGGAAATTCAACCGGGGGATGAGAAACCCAGGCCCTTCTCCTTTACGACCACTCGAATCCCTCTGCCACAGGTCCCCTGTTACATCACCTACACCAATTCAAAGACCCACGCCTTGATCCGAGAAGGCCTCGACCGGTCGCCCCTCTACAGCGGCATCATCAAGGCCACCGGAGCGAGATACTGTCCCTCCATTGAAGACAAGGTCGTGCGCTTTGCAGAGAAAGTGAGACACCAGATTTTTCTGGAACCAGAGGGACTGGACACGCTTGAGGTTTACCCCAACGGCATTCCCACCAGCCTCCCGATCGACGTCCAGATAAAAATGGTGAGATCCGTTGCCGGCCTTGAGCGAGCGGAGATCCTCAGGCCCGGCTATGCCATAGAATACGACTTTGTGAACCCTTTGCAGCTCAAGCCAACGCTGGAAACCAAGTTGGTCGAAGGTCTTTTTCACGCAGGCCAGATCAACGGGACCTCAGGGTACGAAGAGGCAGCGGCTCAGGGACTCATGGCCGGGATCAATGCCGCGTTAAAGGTCCGTGGACAAGTGCCCCTGGTTCTTGACCGTTCCCAAGCATACCTCGGCGTTCTGCTGGACGACCTGGTCACCAAGGGGACCAACGAGCCCTATCGGATGTTCACTTCAAGGGCCGAGTATCGCCTTCTCCTGCGAGAAGACAACGCGGACTTCAGGCTTAGGGACATAGGCTATCGTCTCGGTCTTGTCTCGGAGGATGTGTACAGGCATTTTTGCAGGAAAAGAGAGGCTGTCGAAGCGCTCATCGGCCGGTTAAATGAAATGAAGATAAGGCCTGAACCTTCTGTGGGAGATCAATTGAATGCCCTGGGATCCACCCCCATCAAGAACATCACGTCTCTTGCTCAGCTGTTGCGAAGGAGTGAGATCCTCTTCGAGCATCTGTTTCTTTTTGCCCCTGATCTCGGAGAAACAGACGAGACCGTTCTTGAAGAGGTGGAGACAAGAATCAAATACGAAGGGTATATCGCGCACCAGCAGAAGCAGGTCGAAAAGCTCAAGAAAATGGAAAACCTTCGATTGCCTGAAGGCATGGACTACGCATCCGTTTACGGACTCACGAATGAAGCCAGAGAAAAGCTCAGCAGAGTGAAACCTATTTCATTGGGGCAAGCTTCTCGGATCTCCGGCATCACACCGGCCGCACTCATGGCCATCCAGGTGCACCTGAAAAAACTGGCTGCTCATGCCGGAGGGTTGGATGGCCACATTTAGACCGTCCTTTTCCCGTTGGGTCAGCGTTTCCCACGCGGATCGAATAGTGGCGGGTTTATCTCAAGCACTCAAGGCGGGACCTTGGCTGTGGCCACCGACCGAATCATAGTATCCAGGTTGGCACGCAGGGCTATCCTGTGCCGAGCACGTCCCGAATCTTCTCAGCTCGGGCTTTCGGCGAAAACGGTTTCCCGATGAAGTGAACCCCTTTCCCCAGAAGCCCATGTCTGCGGCAGCCACCATGAGCCCGCCCGACACGAGGGAATAACGGATCACTGGGCACTACTCTAATATAGCATGATCCTATTTCTCTCCGTCATGAGGAGGTGCAGTGGGAATCGGAGGGTTAATGGATGGAAGTGAACTTTTCAATAGGTTCAATTCCCTCAATATCAGGGGATATCCTGAGTCTTCATTGTGAAGGGTTACGTTCCTGCTATCAATAGACACGTGCCTGTCGAGAACCATCTTGAGTCTTTCCGCCCCCACAAGGCTTGCCCCTTCATATAAGCTTGCCAGCTTCGTAGAAAGCTGACTGTCCGGTTTCTCTGCTGCAGCCCTTTCCAAATGAACGATTGATTCATTCACTTGCGCGGCGAACTCCCTTAGAATTTGCTCATAGGCGTTGCTGTCAATCCCTATTTCAGATAAGACCATCTTCTTTTCTTTTAGGGTGGGTTTTTCATACGCGATGGTTTCGCGAACTTTTTCCAGCAGCTGTGCCGCCTTGATCGGTTTAAGAATATATTTGCGGCAGCCAGCTTCAACGCACCTCTTTATGGTCTCCACATCTGCCATGACGCTGCACATGAGCACCGGAGTTTCTTTCCATTCAGGCCTTTCTTTCACTCTTTTAATGAGTTCTAATCCGTCCATTTCGGGCATCACCACATCAGAAATTATAAGTTCGGTTTGTGAATTCGATTCGAGGTGTTGCAGGGCATCCTTTCCTGAATGGACAACGATCGTGTCATACCCGGTTTTCCTGAGAATGAGATCAATGAGTTTAGCCGACACTGGATTGTCATCGACGATTAGTATGCTCATAGTCCTCAACTATCCTCCCCCAAAGACGGTTTAGGAACATCCTTATTCCTGGTGTTCCCAAAAACAGACCATGCTTCTTATCTTGTTGTTCTCTGCCGTTTCGGGGACAGTCATCGGTGTTCGGAAAAACGCGAACCAAGAAGGTTCGCCCTCAACCCGGCATTTCATGTTTCTTCTGAAGCCAGCAAAATACCCGTTTTCACTACCCTGTCACGTTTATTTTAATTTCGTCGTTCCGTCAAGTTGTTATTGGTGAAGATGGCATTGTTTCGAGAGAGGAGAGCAAACTTTTTTTCTGGCCATTTTATTTCTATTCACTATACTAATCGCGAAATCAAGNATTAAATAGGTGAGGNGTTCCGGTCAGTTGTGAGAATCACCTTGAGGTGATGGCGACGCTGGTTTGCTTGAAGAAAAACAGTCCGGGCGGCCGAGCCGAGAGAAAGGAGCCTCGCCCGTCTTGATGGGAGATAGAGGATGAAAGGATCAGATAAGAGAGAGTGGAGTTAACGTTTTTCATCAAGGGTCTCATCCTGGGCTTCATCATTTGCGTTCCCTTCGGCCCTATCGGGCTGTTATGCGTCCGAAGGACGTTGATTGACGGGAAAGTGGCCGGGATTGCTTGTGTCCTAGGAGCCTCTGTAGTGGATGCGATCTACTGCGCGATTGCAGGACTTGGCGTCAGCTATATTTCAACCTTCCTGAGCAATGAGCGAACAGTGCTCCGATTGGCCGGAGGCCTCGTGCTGATCGCCATGGGAATCAAGATCTTCCTCACTCATCCCACTGAAAAGGCCCCCGAGGCGAGAGGCCACGGACTCTTCGCGTCATTCGGTTCGTCCTTCTTCCTTATGCTCACAAACCCGCTGGCCGTGCTGGTATTCACAGCCACTTTCTCCACTTTGGGGATTGGCGGATGGCAGGACGCCTACGTTTCCACAGGAATGCTGGTTATCGGCGTTTTCGTAGGTTCCGCCCTCTGGGCGCCCATTTTCGTGGCCGGCGTCAACCTCTTCAGTCCTCAACTCACCCTGAGTCAACTTCGACTTGCGAATAGGATTGCCGGGGTCATCCTCTTCGGCTTCGGTGTCGTCGCCTGCCTTCTTGCCCTCCTCGGGTGAAGGACCCGAAACTCTAGTGACGAGTAACGAACATGCCTACCCCGGCGCTTCCCTACGGGGGCTTCTATGAAAGAAACTGGGTTTGATGGCGGGCGCCCAAAATCCCCTCACCAGAGGCGAGCAAGCCTTACTCCCCCCCTTTGTACGAAAGGGGAAAATCAGCACAAGTCCTCCCCTTTGTAAAGGGGAGACAGAGGGGATTTTACATCACGCTGGCGCCGAGTTTCTTAGGAGTGACGAGTTACAAAATAAAAACACGGGCTTGTCACTCGTGACTTGTCACTTGTTACTCGTCACTCGACACTAGTGGGCGTGCAATTCCGACCTGGATATACCGCCTGTGTTTCGTAACGGAACCGAAGTTTTCTTGTTCCTTTCGTAGATTCCGNACTTTGCGAAGAAGAAGGTGATGATGATTGCAAAGAACGGCACGAGGAACAGGGCGAGCGAAAAAAGGATCATCACTTCATTCTGGAAGTTTCTCACCTTGGTCATGGGCACTGCAAGCCGAATGATTTTGCCCTTTTCTTTCGAGAAGAACGCCGTATAGAGCATATCGATCTTCAAGGTCNTGCTGAAACGGATACTGGCTCCCACTCCCTTCTTGACGGCTTCTTGCACTTCGGGTCTGTCCAGTTTCGTTTCTGTCCCTGCGGTGTCGGCATCGGATTCGCCGACCACCTTTCCATCCCTGTTCATGAGTGTGATTCGAGCGCCTGCAGCGTTTCTGAAGGAATCGCAGAACTGATCAAGGACGGACGTGTCTTCCGAGTCCGGCAGGGACTGCGCCATCACTTTCGCCAGCGTCACGGCTTCCTCTTCAAGATGTTCGGTGAGGCTTCTTTTCACCTGAGCCTCCAGCACAAACCCGGCAAGGGCCACTCCGACCACCAGCAGGATCGTATAGACGAAATAGAGTTTCCATACACGTCCGAGCGCTATCATGGTGCCCTCCTATGTCATGACCCTGATGAGCAGATACGCCAGCACTCCCCCGGATAGCGGCGTCATGATCCAGCCCGCGCCGATTCGCGCGAGCATCTTGACGCTCACGGTCTGCACATCGCCCACGAGCCCTACCCCCACGACGGCGCCGACAATGGCCTGGGATGAGGAGACGGGCACTCCAATTTGAGTGAACAGGTGTAAACTCAGGGCTTCGGCAAGCACCGCCACCAGGGCCGAAAACGGATCAAGAGGAACAATACCTTTTCCCACAGTCTCCATGACCTTCCGGCTGTACGTCAACACACCGAGAGCAATGCTCAACCCTCCGATGACAGCGGCCACCTCAGCAGACAAAACTCCGGAGCCCACATAAATCCCTGTGACGTTGGCCACATTGTTGGCTCCCAGCGTGTAGGAACCGTAGCAACCAGCCAAGATGATCCCTGCTGAATACAAAAGGCTTCGCTTTGTGAGGCTCGTGATGGTTCTGTTAATGAGAAATCCCAGGATGCGATGGAGAAGGTACGCGGTGAACAAGGCACAGATCGGAGTAAAGACCCAGCAAGCCACGATTTTGTAAAGCTTCGAAAAGTCCGCGGTGCTGGAAAGGATACCCGCGCCTAGAACGGCTCCGATGATTGCCTGAGAGCAGGAGGCGGGAATGGCAAGGATCGTCAAGACGGTCATGGTGATGGCGCCGGCCAGAGCGCAGTAGAAGGCATCAGTCGCTGTGAGCCTGGAGAGGTCGCCGACCATGTCCATGCACTTGGGGCCTTCCAGCACCGCACCGATCATGGCGAAAACAGCGGTCAGCCAGATCGCTGTGCGGTACTTGACAATACCCGTAGCATACCCCGTCCCAAAGATGTTCGCAGAGTCATTGGCTCCAAGGCTCCAACCGAGAAAAACACCACTCAGGACTTTCCACATGTTCTGTCTACATCACTC
>JGI20214J51088_10002432_pt1 | contig 12358 bp, 11 predicted proteins | sample WetSurMetagenome_FD_51088 | JGI IMG/M metagenome (IMG submission 51088)
AGTTTATCATTCTTCTTTGCTGAACATTTGAGTTTTTTTTGTAGGAATATCTGATGGCTTAGGTTTGTTTCGGTGTAATCAGGATTAGTTGCGCCATAAATAGTCAAAGTAGGTTTCCTCAAAAATTTTGCCACATTTACAGGACCTGAATCATTTCCAATAAATAATGAGCAATCTTTAATACATTCTATTAAATGACTAACAGATTTTGTTTGTATGACTTCGATATTTGAATCCTCAATTTCATAAAGTACATCAGGGCTTATTTGATGTTGCTGAATTATAAAACTACAATTGAAATTCATATATAATTTTCTGGCAAGTGAAATGAAATTTTTTAGATTCCATTCCTTTTCTATCCAGCCGGCAAACGGATGTATCAATATCTTTCCGGCAGGATTTAATGATTTACCTTCCTCTATTTTATTATCTTGTTCACTAACTTTTATTATTGGTGAAATTGTGTCCAGATAAATATCAGAAAGTTTCGGAGACTTCCTGAATCGAACAAATTGATCGTATACTGTTCGAAACTGATCTCCGTTTGTACCAATTATCTGTTTAGCTCTAAGATTGAATATTAAAGAGGCAGACACCATCGAACCAGTAATATCTATAATTAACGAAGGATTTAGTTTTTTTATTTTTTGTCTTGTGACTGGATTTGCAATTCGTCCACCGAAAGAGAAACTATTTCGATCAAGTTGACAATACTGAACTTGATTAAAGACTAATCTGTAAATAGGAACTGATTCTGGTAAACATACGATGATAATTTCATCTCCAAACTTTTTATGAATTTCTTGAATTGCAGGGATTGTAAAAACGGTATCGCCTAATCTATGCAGAGCAACAACCACAACCTGACCCTGATCATATGCGAAGATTCTATTAATCCATCTTACTAACTTAAATAATGCTAAAAGTGTCGTATGTATAAAAAATTTAAAAACTCTATTTTGCTCGAGTAGATAGTTTATGGAAATTTGATTACCATTTAATTTCATAACTGAATTTGATCGCTAGTCATTAGCTTGGTTATTTTTTCCGGGGATAGATGGTAGTTGATAGAAGTATATCAAACTAGCAAAGATTAACCAAAAAGGTAAATCAGTTTGAATGCCACCTACATACAAAAGTCCAATACCATTAAAAAAATTTCTGAAAATGATGCTACTCCCGGCTGCGAATAAAGCAACAATTAAATAATAATTCTCAATTAATCCTACTTTGAATTTTTTTATTGTTTTGATTCCTATTCTAAAGTAAACTACTGGAAGAGCGATCGCTGTTATAATTCCAAGTATTCCCATATCTGTAAACAGAGTTAGGAAAAAGTTATGCGATAAATTTGCACCACCTGAAATTTCACCCAAATAAATAACAAGTCTTCCCCACCAATCATTTAACATATATGGAAAATAATTGAGCATTTCATACTTATAAACTCCCGGGCCTATCCCAAATACAGGGTGATCTTTTATCATATCTACTGACATTTGCCAAAGATAATCTCGTGCACTCATTCCCGATTCTATACGTAAAAAAATCGTCAACAACTCATTTAAAGGCTGATAAAACACAAATATTAGTGCAAGAACCCCTAAAGACATTATTAATTGATAAAATCTTTTTCTTCTCAGAAAATAGAAAACAATTGCTGTGCTAAACAATATTCCTAGAATAGCTGAACGGGACATCATTAATACTAATCCGAGACAGAAAAAGAAAATAAGAAAATATTCAATTTTTTTTTTAGATAATTTTTTCTTCAGTAAAAAAGAACCAATTGTTAAGGGGAAAGCCACAACAAAGAAATTTGTAGATGCTTCAATATTTCCAGTGATTACAGATACTCTGGGTCTATTCGAAGAAATAATCTCAATCAAACTCAATCCTTCACTAAAAAATGCTATTACTGAAAATAATACAATAATCAATGCAACTAAATAAATTCCAGTGAAGTAATTTTTAATGTTTTCCTGGCTACTTATAAGAGAATAGAACACATACACAATAACAAAAAAAGCGGCTTGCTGTGCAATTATGCCAACACCTGCAAATGGATATTTAGACATAATTGAAGAAATAATCATTGTGGAAAAATATAAGAGTAAAACATAAATTACTGATCGTGGTACCCTCGGGTAGATATGGAAATCCAAACCAAATCTATTTAAGAAGTAATATGCTAGAAATGTAAAATCAAATATGTAAACTAAGGAACGTAATGTTCTGCTAACTTCACCAACAAGAGTAAATAATGAGATGATAATTATAGCAAGTATAAATCTTTCACCAAAAATGTATGCAAACATTAAGACTATTATTAGTGGTAAAAGGAATATTATATTTTCACCTAGTATAATAACAGGCAAGCTCAGCATTACAAATAGAAGTATTAATTGGTAGCTATTTTTTAGACTAATGTCTCGGGCTTTTAACATTGTAAAATAATTCTCTTCAGTTTAATTCAATTTTTATTTCTAAAACCATTTATTCAACCTGTTTTAAGTACATTAAAAAAATTCAATCGTTTAAATACTCTTGTTGTAATATTGACCGCATTATGATTGATTTTAAAAACCGTTAGTGAGTATGCAACCAGGAATAGAATAATAGTCACAACTTCACCAAAAATACCATTTTTCAAAAACGAATCGGTAACAATTTTAACTAGTATAATACATATTGAACAATTTACCAGATGAAAAATAAATTCTTTTAGAAAAAGTAATCTATCTTTTATTTTAAGTTTTTTATTGAGGATAACATAGCTTGCAAAAAAGAAAAAAATAAAACTAATGCTAGTGCTAAGAGCTAATCCATCCTGATGTAAATCTACAAGAATAAAATTGAATACTAATTTAATTGATACACCTGCAATGGTAATGAACATTAATATTTTTGCCTGATTGATACTATAGAATATTTTATTAAAAACTGCATACACTGAATAGAAAACAAGACTTAACGAATAAAATTTAAGTACGCCAAATGTAATTTCAGTGCTCTCGGAAATAAATTTCCCTCTCTCAAAAAATATTTTTATGACAATATCACCATAAAAAAATAATATGAATGCAAACGGTATAAAAAGAAATGTATTAATTGAGATATTCTCGTTATAAATCCTTTCTATTTCATCGTATGATTCATCGTTTATTGCCTTGGTGATAATCGGGAATATTGCAGTTGCAAGTGAAATTGAGAAAATCGATATCGGTAAAAACCAGATTATAAAAGCATAATTAAGTGAAGCAATACCACCGGATGAAATTTCACCATAAAAATATCTATCAAAAATTGTATAAAGTTGACTTATAGATTCGATCAAAATGATGATGATGATCGATGAACTAAGGACCGACTTCAATTGCTTCAATTCAAATTTATCGTTTAGTAAATTTATCCTTACAAATTTGCCTGAATTATACAGAAGGTAACCGAATTGCAGGACTGTTCCAATTAAATAACCCACAGGTATTATATAAACACCAAATCTATCGCTGAATAGAATTAGCATCAAAATAATCGAAACATTCAGGAAGAGAATTGCAAATGCAGGATACTTAAATTCATAAACGCTTTGGAGTAATGCAGATAAAATTGAAATTGATGCTGAGAATGGAATCGTGATTAAAAAAATATTAAATACAGTTGCGGCTGATAACCGGTCATCCAGTGAAGCTGAATGCATATAAAAATTTATAATAATATTACCCGTCAAATAGAGTAAAGCAGCAAGCAAAATTCCCGCAAGAGTAAATCCTATAAATGATTGTTTGAAATATCTTTGCGCTTCTTCAGTGTCAGAGGCATACTTTTTTTGATACTCAGGAATAAAATAATTCTGACCAATGTAAAGTATAATTGCGTTTATTGTAATCGGTAATACTGCCCCGACTAAGTACAAATCAAATTCAGTTTCAAGACCAAAATTATTTGCGAAAATCATCTCACGGAAAAAACCAAGTCCCCGGCTGGCTAAACCAAGCAAGGAAATAAATATGGATGCGCCGGCAATTGTGGAAGTGAATTTCTGACTCATTTCGGATTTAAAAACTCGGAGGCTAAAAACCAGGTGAATGGAATTTTGTTATCCACATTATATAAGTTGTTTAAAGTAATTAATAGTTTTTTGTAAACCTTCTTTCCTGTTTACTTTAGGTTCCCACCCAAGTTTATTTTTGGCTTTACTTATATCCGGCTGTCTAACTTTCGGATCATCAACAGGAAGGTCTTCGTAGACAATTTTAGAATTACTAGATGTAAGTTCGATTATTTCTTTTGCTATTGCGAGAAGTGGTATTTCTTCGGGATTTCCAATATTGACTGGTTCATCTTCATTTGACATCAAAAGTTTATACAGTCCATCAACCAGATCAGTGATGTAGCAAAAACTTCTTGTCTGGGAACCATCTCCGTAAATTGTAATTGGTTTTCCTGTCAAAGCCTGCATTACAAAATTTGGAATTGCTCTTCCATCTTGAGCTCTCATTCTAGGTCCGAAAGTATTAAATATTCTTGAAATCCTTGTCTCGAGATTATGATATCGATGATAAGCCATCGTTATTGCTTCTGCGAATCTTTTAGCTTCATCATAAACACCTCTGGGTCCAATCGGATTTACGTTTCCCCAGTATTCTTCATGTTGCGGATGAATTTCAGGATCACCATAAACTTCGGATGTTGATGCAAGTAAAAATCTTGCCTTTTTTTCTTTTGCTAATCCCAATGCTTTATGAGTTCCGAGTGAGCCAACTTTTAATGTTTGAATCGGCAGTTGAAGATAATCTACTGGACTTGCTGGTGAAGCAAAATGTAGTATATAATCGACTTTTCCTGGAATAAAGATGTAATTTGTAATATCGTGCTTAATGAATGAAAATTTTTCGTTACCCGCAAGATGAGCAATGTTTTCAACTTTACCGGTAATTAAATTATCAATGCAAATTACTTGGTAACCTTCGCTGATTAATTTATCACACAGGTGAGATCCTAAAAACCCAGCGCCACCAGTAACGACAGCAGTTTTCATATTCAATTCCTCTTTTCATTTCTGAATAATGAAATCTTTTTCTCCTTGATAACGAAAAACAATGAAACAACAAATAAAACAAAAATTGAACCTACGCCTGTGTTATATATAAGTCGTGGAGAAGATTGTATCTCCGGTGGTATTGCTTCATCGAGTACATCAATAGTGGGCACATCCCTGTTCTCCTGAATTTTTTCTTTATAAAATTGCTGTTGAAGCAATAGATAAACTTCATTCTTTATTTTAACATTTCTAAGAAGTTTGGATAGCTGCATACCCAATTCAGGGACATCGCTAAATGCTACAAGATAATCGTCAGAATCGATGTCGAATTTTTCATATTCTTCATTTAGTTGGCTTAATTTTTTCTTCAATCCAAGCAAGGTTTTATTATCAGGTCTTGAGTTCGGCTCAAGCAGACCTATTTCTATTTGAGTATTAACAATTTCAGCTTTTAGTTTGGCCGCACTTTCAATTGAAGTTGTCAACTGTTCAGGAAGTGAAATAGTTTTATTTTTTTGTTGAAATTCCATCAGATTAATTTCAGCTGAGTCAAGTTCACTTTTGGTTTGTTTAAGCTGTGCTTCAATATATTCTCTTGAACGTTTTGCACGGTAAGATATTTTTTCTTTGTTTATGCTATCCAATGCTTCCACAAATGAATTGGAAATTTTGGCAGCAAGAACTTTAACAGAATCTTTATCTGAAAATACTAATGGTAAAAACCCAGTTGAAACTCTTAAAGAAAGTGTTATTATTCCTTCTTTAGATAGATCCAATTCTAAATCGTCTTTAAGTTTCTTAATAACTTCATATTCAGAATCTTCACCATAGAACTCAAGAAGATTATTTTTTCTGATAACATACTCTGCGGCAGTTCGACTTTTAAGAATTTGCAAAAAAAGTTGTGAGTTACCCGGAGCAAATTTACCCGTCAGGAAATCACCGACACCACTTCCAGAAATAAGGGATCCTAAACCAGACATCTGATCAGTTTCAGGGGGAGGAAGAATAGTAACAGGTGCATTATAAGTGATTGGAGAGATTAGAAATAAATAAAGAAAAATAATTATTGCGGAACCAATGGTATACTTAAGAATGTCTCTCCAATTAATAAGTAAAAGATGGATAATGTCTTGTAAAGTCATATCACTCACCTCGTTGCTACAATTACAGCAGCGGAAGCAGCAACAATAGCTGCCAACTGTGCAAGTATGGTTAAAACATCTGTAAAAACAACCCAGAACTCGGGACTTGGTGGTTCTTCCGGAACCCAGATAGTATCGCCAGGTTTAAGTTGTTCAACCTCATCTGCTTCTATCCACTCGCCCGTTTTAGCTTTAATAACTCTGACATCATTATTTTCAGCTCGCCAACCAAATCCTCCGGCAAGTTTAATGTAATCATTAACACTAAGTGTTGAATCATAAATTACTTTACCAGGATTTACTAATTGCCCAAGCATAATTATATAATCTTTTTTTTCTGGAATAACAATTACATCACTCTTTCTCAGAACGATGTTTTCTCTCATATCATTATCATCGAAGAGTCTAACAAAATCCACAACAACTGTCCCGGTATGTTGTCTTGATTTTGCTTTAAAGTAAGAATATTCATCATCTGTCATATTTTCCACAGGAATGATTTTAAGTCTCTCATATTCCCGGTCTGTATCATCAACATCAAGACTTCTCGTAACAGAAGCATCAACTAAAGATGCTTCCGGAAGAAAACCTCCGGCTTGTTCAATAATTTCGGTGAGAGTAGTCGAATTTTTATTAATTTTATACCAGCCTGGGTATCTAACATATCCATTAATTACAACATAATATTCAATTAAATATTCAGGAATCTGTCTCACTATCACATTATCCTTATTTTGTAATGTGATATTCATTTCTGCGAGTTGATCACTGGAAAAATATTGACTAACCTGTGTTTTTCCATCTTCCATGAATCTAACTAATTCAATAGTATCTCTCCTCGCCTTATAAGTAAATCCACCTGCCAATTCAATAAGTTCTTTGATGGTTTCCCCGGAACGATATTCATAAGTTGCGGGATAAATCACTTCGCCGCTAATTCTTATAACTTTATCTATTTTATCCACAAGTACAGCATCACCTTCGATTAAGAAAGGATTATTTGAAAGATCACCAAATCTTAGATACTTAAGCAGGTCATAACTTTTTACTTCATTATCTGTAGAAATAATTTTGATGTTGCGTATATCAGAAGTCTCTGTAATTTCTTTCATTGATGTCATTAAGTCCATTAATCTTGAATTAGAAGACATAACGAAGACTGACGGTTTTAGTACGTTTCCAATTAATGATACTCTTATCATTCTGAAATCAACAAGTGAAATGAAGATATCTACATTTTTATAATATTTTAAGATTGATTCTGTAATTTTATTTTTCGCATCAGCGAGTGTTGAATTTGTCAAATCGATTCCACCAACACCTGGTATATAAAGCCAACCTTCCTGATCAATTAACATGTAACTCGAAATCTCTTTGACGCCGCTTATCGAAATAAATAATTTATCCCCGGGTCCAACTTTATACTCGTCAGGATTAATTATTCCATCTGTTGCCATTAATGATTCTGATTTAACCAGGCTAAGTGAATCTTGAAATAATCTTTCCGGGTAATTGGGCAATTGTTGTGGAAAAATCTGGAATGGGAAAACTATTAAGAGATAAAGAAAAAACGATGATTTAAAATTCATTTAGATAAAAAGGATGTGTAAAAAAAATATTAGTTTAAAAATAATCAACATATTCATACCAGAAAAATGATAATAAGTCTTCTCATCAGATTTTCAGCGAGACTTTTCTAAGAGTAAAAACAGAAACCATAAGCACTAAAACGGGCCCTGTGACAAATATAATTAGCAGATATTCAAAATTATCTTTACCAAGAATATTCATAAATATTTCAATATTGGAAAGATATTGATTTAAGAATCGAACAAAAAGAAAAGCCAAAAGACCAGAAATGATTCCTGCAATTAACCCATTTAATAATACAGGGATTTTTATTGTTGATAATTTTGCGCCAACAAGTTTCATCGTTTCAAAATCTATCATTCTTGAATTAATGATTAGTCGAATGGTGGCGTAAACAAGGTAAATAGCAATCAAGCAAAAAATACCAGTAATCAAGAAAAGGTAAATTTTAATTGTATCTATATAGTTCAATAATTTATAAACAAAGCCTTCTTTGAATACAACTTCATCAACATCTTGTAAGCCTGAAAGATCCTGTATTATTTTATTTATAGAATCACTGAATGCATAATTTTCGGATATACTTATAACGTACGATGCAGGCAATGGATTGTAATCGAGAATTGATTTAAAATCTTCACCAGTCTCCTTCATAAACTGGTCAGCAGCTTCATCTTTACTGATAAATTTAACGTCTGCCGAATAATTCTTCTCCTGTAATTCAAGCAGTAGTTTTTCCTGATCTACTTTATTTACTAAATCACTGATGAAAACATTTATTTTTACGTTCGACTTTAAATACGAAGCATAATAATTTGATACTTTTATAGTTACGTAACTAAACAATACCAGCAATACACTTATTGTCAAACTTAAGGTTGTTAAAACAAAAGATGTTTTTGCTGATTTTATAGACCGAACTGCCTCCGAGAAATAGAAGAATATCATATTTATGTTTTAGACAAAATAATTAAAAATTTGAATCATCTATCCAACGTGTCATATACCATTTTTTTGTAACCGGGTCTTGTTCCAAAGAAACGTTTACCCGACCATCTATCCTTACAACATCAGTCGGATTGAAAGTGATATTTAGATTAAACGATCTTACTATCGTCGCATTTAACGAATCGATAGTACTTAAAACAATATTGTTCCAGATAAGATCAAGCCGTTGAGAACTTTGGAACATACCATATGTGGTTCGCATCTCTTCATCTCTTCCCCAGTTAACATCGTAGCCCTGTTCATAATCCCGATAAGTAAAAGTAAAATCAGAACTGATCAAGTTACCATAGATTAGAGTATCTTTAAATGAATAAGCGTACTGAAAATTCTGAAACAATCCTTCGATGGTAGTTTGATCTGAAATTGGAGGCCCACCTCCATCAAAATTTTCGTCAAGTTTGGGTGCAAATGGATTTGTGCACGCATATACGAAAACTCCAACTACTACTAAGCTTAGAACTAACTCTATTTTAAAGATAAAATTCAATCTTCAATTCACTCCAGCTTTTAAATCCTTGTTTTGCAATATCCTCCCAATAATAAATCACCCAGGCAGAATTTATATCAGTTGCCATAATGAATCTAAGGTTGCCCGAATAAACTGCAGGTGGTGCATTTTCAACAGGAACACTAATCGAATATTCAGCGGCATAGATTGCGCTATCCGCTTGTAAATCATATTCTTCATTGATAAAATTTAACTGAATTGGGATGGCATCTGGAACTCTTATAACCATATTGTTGAAGTATTGAAACTCGTCATTAATATGCCATGGGTTCGGGAAAGAAATAACAACATTTGTCGATGGAAGAAAATAAAAGTTCCGATTTACCAAAGGTAAACCTGAAGAAAAATTTTTTTTATAATCGTTTGAATTTTTATCCTTAAAAGAATTCTTCAAGTTTTCAATTACATCGGAAGGTTCAACCGGTACCCTATAACTGGATTTAGTTTCACTCGGGCTTTCTGGTTCTCTTGACTCAAACAAATCACAAGATTGAATTATGAGTAAACCAGATAGCAAAAGTATTTTAATTAACGATTTCATTTCTTGCCAAAGATAATTAATCCAGGGAATGAATCATTATCATAATTATTACCATTATAGTCAACTAATTCTTTGGTGATAGCAAATCCAGCTTATTTAATCATAACCAGGTATTTAATATTCTCCAACTGATCCACCATTTTCAAAAATAATATATTTAACAACTCTATTTCCCAATTTTCATCCCGATGATTATATACTTTAAGATAATATTCTGAATTAAACCAGTCTTTGTACTGCTCATAATGAACTTCTGTTTAATATTGCTCTGCCTATAGTAGCATCATCCGCAAATTCAAGATCGCCACCAATGGGTAGTCCTCTGGCTATCCTTGTAACATTTACATTTAGCGGATTCAACAATTTAGCAAGATAAAGTGAGGTAGTTTCGCCTTCTGTATCCGGATTCAGTGCAAGAATAATTTCTTTGATATCTTCAGTTTCAAATCTTTTCAATAAATCTTTTATATGAAGTGAATCAGGCGTAATGCCTGACAAAGGAGAAAGAACGCCCCCCAGAACATGATATAAACCTTTATACTCGTGTGTTTTTTCAATTGCCATTACATCGCTTGCTTCTTCCACAACACATATAACTGACTTATCACGTTTATCACTTTTACAAATATTGCAGAATTCTTCTTCGGAAAGATTAAAACACCTTGAACAAAATTTTAATTTTAGTTTTAAATCTTTAATAGCATTTAAAAGATTTTCAACCTGCTGCTGCTCAGATTTAATTAAAAAAATTGCAAGTCGTTGGGCGGTCTTCTTTCCAATTCCAGGAAGTTTGCTTAACTCCTCAATTGCAATTAATAGTGGTTCAGCTATCTGCACTTTATAGTCCCGGAATATTCAGACCCGGAGGTATCATTCCTTTAGTGACTTTTGCCATCTCTTCTTCAGCAATTCTTGAAGCTGAAGCAATTGCTTTGTTAACTGCAGCAACAACAAGATCCTCAAGAATTTCTTTTTCGTCTTTACTTATAACCTGCGGATCAATTTCCAATGAAATAATTTCTTTATTTCCATTTGCAGTTGCTTTTATCATTCCACCGCCGGCTTCTTCGGATACGGTTAAATTACCAAGTTCGCCCTGCACTCTTTGCATTTCTTCCTGCATTTTTTGAACCTGTTTAAGCATTCCCTGCATTCCACCTTTCATAAAATCCTCCTTAATAATAGTCTTAAATATTTATTTTTTGTTAAATTTTTCTTCAAATATACTATAATTGATTAACTTTAAATATGTAAAATTTCTAACTTCAACTTTGAATTATAAAAAAGGAATCCCAGATTTTATCAGGATGACTGCTCAGAAGAACAAAAAATTAAGCCAAGATGAAATGTCTCAAGGATCTACAGTTCTTGAGTATCCCGACTATTTCATCACTCAAAAGAATAAAAAGGTAACTTCAAAAAGTCTTGGTGAAAAGACTGCTGCACTCAACAGTTATTTTTTTGAATATATTAAGGAATACAACATTCCTTCAGCTTATCTAAAAAAAGTAAATAAAAAAAGTATCGCGTTTTTAAAAATTGAAGAATTTCCGTTCCGTATAAGAATAATTAATTCGGCGGATACGAGAACTTCAAAGATATTTTCAATAAAAGTCGGCTCACCGCTTCAACTCCCGGTTATGGAATATCATTTTGGCAATTCTAAAGAATCATTGATTACTGAAAGTCATATCATATCATTCAATCTTTGTACTTACGATGAACTTAAATTGATAAACAGAATATGCTCGAAGTTAAATGCTATAGTCAAATCTTTTTTTGAAAGAAGAAATGTATCGCTGCTTGAACTAACCTGCAGGTTTGGTAAATTTGAAGGTAAGGTTTTATTAATTGATGATTTTTCTTCTCTTAGTATTAAAATATCAAATGATAAAACTGATGCTAAATTTCCCGATCCATTCAAAATAGAGACAGCAGCACAAATGAATAAATACTCTGACTATCTCCAAAAGCTCACCAGAGGAGAATAGATGTTCACAAAATATGGTTACACTACAATTGGTGTTGTTGCAGTAATTACTCTCCTGCTCATTACTTTAAGTTTTTTTATTCAGAATAATCCATTAAAAATAGCAATCTTGCTTGTTGCGGCTGTTCTTTTGTTATTGACTTTAAATTTTTTCAGAGATCCGGATAGAAATACACCAAAGAAAGATGGAATTATTGTTGCACCTGCTGATGGAAAAATAATTGTAATAAGAAAAAATATTTCAAATGTCTTCGTGGGAGAAAACTGTAATCAGATTTCTATATTTATGTCACCATTGAATGTTCATGTAAATCGGATACCCATCAGCGGAAAAGTTGAACATCTTAAGTACTATGAGGGAAAATTTGTCGCTGCATTCGAAGACAAAGCATCTGAAAATAATGAAAGAATGGAAACTGGGATTGTTACTAATAAAGGGAAAATACTTTTTACTCAAATTGCTGGCTTCCTTGCAAGAAGAATTGTAAATGATTTGAAGCTCGGTGATTCGGTGACTATCGGAAACAGATTC
>JGI20214J51088_10002433_pt1 | contig 12358 bp, 7 predicted proteins | sample WetSurMetagenome_FD_51088 | JGI IMG/M metagenome (IMG submission 51088)
CAGCGCGAGCAGTCCTCGCGCCAGTCGACGTTGCCGAACTTGCCCACGCGGTGGAACCGCGGAGCCACAGGAACGACGTGGATGTGGTAGCGGTCGGGCACGATGTACGCCTATCTGGTCTGGGGACTTACGCCAATCCGGCTGTCTTNAGGACCTCAGCGACCAACGCCTCGGAGCCGCCGCTGAGCACGTGGATGCCGCGGAGGCCGGGCACGGTCTTGAGCTGGGCGGCCACGCCGGTCGCCATGGCCATACCCTCCTTCGCGGGGTCGGAAGCCGCGCGCAGCCGAGCCACGACAGCTTCGTCCAAGCGTCCGTATGTCTGTCTCTGCTGAAGCGACTCGGCCTGCTCTACGCTCGTTATGGGCAGCACGCTCGCGATGATCGCCGTGCGCTTGTCCAGCCCCGCCGCGCGCACCGCTTCCATCCACGGAGTGAACGACGCCAGATCGAACACCGGCTCACAGATCACGAAGTCCACTCCGGCTGCGACCTTCTTCTTGAGTCGGAGGAGGTTCAGCTCGAGCGGCTTCTGAGAGGGGTGGGCCACCGCCCCGACGAGCAGGTCGGCGTCGTCCAGGTGCTTCACCGCCTGCGCGAGCTGTATGGAGTCGATGTCATAGGCCCCGGCGGCCTGCGGGCACACGCCGAGAGACTGGTGGTTGCCGCTCAAGCAGAGAATGGCGCAGACGCCCAGAGCGGAGGCTCCCAAGGCGTCGCTCTCCAAGGCGATGCGGTTGCGATCACGCGTCGACACGGTGAGCACGGCCTCGCGGCCCTCCCGCACCAGGAGCGCCGCACACGCGAGGGCCGAACCGTGGATCTCGTCAGGGTTGTCGGCGACGACCACCGCATCGAGGTTGGGTGGCAGCACGTCTGCAAGCCGCTTGACGGCGTCCGCCCCACCGCTCCTTGGCGGCAGGATCTCGGCGGTGAGGACCAGCCGGTTGGAGTTCAGCGCCTGGCGAAGGTCAGTCTTCATTGGCTTCATCGCTTGTGTCCACTTGTTGGTAGATCTCCTCGTCTGCTTCGCCCACGAGCAGGGCGCCTAGGGGGTTGGCTGTCAGGCCGGCGAGCGTCTGAAGCACCGCGGCCCGGATGGCGGCGATGCGGGTGTCGGTGACTTCCGATGCGCAGGCTTGGGCCGGTCGCCCGGCGCCGAGCGCGGTGTCTTGTGTTGCCGTGCCGGGGAGGCTGAAGTGCAGGAGGCGCTCGCCTCCGAGCCCGATCTCGTCGAGTATGGAACGCACATAGCTCACCCGGCGCGCCCAGCGCGTGCTGCCTTGGAGATACTGGCAGTTGTCCTCTTCGCACGAGACGGTCAAGACTAGGTCGGCGCCGCTTTCGAAGGCCTTGAGAACGTGCTCGGGCTGCAAGCGCCCGGTGCAGGCCACCAGGATCTCACTCACGGCAAAGGGCCAGTTGAAGCATGGTGCCGCCGGTCGCGGGCGCCCGCCGGAGTCAGGCGCGAGGCCTGGACGCGAACAATTGGCGCACAGAAAGACCGTGACGGCTTTCGCCGCGCCTGCGGATGCGGCCGATTGTGTGGCCTCCGCCAAAATCGATGAAGAACCCGCCACAGCCGCCCTCGTTTCAGTCATGCGACCGTCCTCGCCAATTCACTCTGCTTCACGCCCGCGCGCGACCCGTGGAAAAGAAGGACATGGCGCGGGCACATGAGGTTAGCAGCACTGGGCGCATGGGGGTTTATCCATAGGGCCAGTCTTTGTGCCCCGCTGGTTGTACTTATGGAGCAAAGAGAGACGGCCGGAGAGAGATGGGAGCCCCGGCGGCCCGAAGGCCGCCGGGGCGGGTCAAGACGTGCCTAGAGGATCGGCAGGTACTTCTCGATCTCGTACGGAGTGACGAGGGTCTTGTACTCGTCCCACTCAGCCTTCTTGTTGCGGATGAGCTGGTCGCAAATGTGGTCGCCCAGGGCTTCACGCACGAAGCTGGATTCCTCGAAGGCCTTGATGGCCTCGTTGAGGTCGCCAGGCAGCGAGTCGATGCCGGCGGCGAGGCGCTCTTCCTCGCTCATCTCGAAGATGTTGTCGCCCTGCTCNGCAGGAAGCTCCATGCCCTTCTCGATGCCGTCGAGGCCGGCGGCCAGCATNGCGGCGAAGGCCAGGTACGGGTTGCANGCCGGATCGGGGTTGCGNAGCTCGATGCGGGTGGCGTTCTCTTTGCCCGGCTTGTAGAGGGGCACGCGCACCATGGCCGANCGGTTGCGGCGCGACCAGCAGATATAGACGGGAGCCTCGTAGCCCGGCACCAGGCGCTTGTAGGAGTTGACCCACTGGTTGGTGATCAGGGCGATCTCCTTGACGTGGGCGAGAAGGCCGGCGATGTAGCTGCGGGCCACCTTGGAGAGGAAGAACGGGTCGTTGGCATCGAAGAACGCGTTGCTGCTGCCCTTGAACAGGGACTGGTGCACGTGCATGCCCGAGCCGTTGACACCGTGCATGGGCTTCGGCATGAAGGTGGCATACATGCCCTTCGCGGAAGCGATCTCCTTGACGGTGAGGCGATAGGTCATGACCTGGTCGGCCATGAGGAGGGCGTCCTTGTAGCGGAGGTCGATCTCNTGCTGCGAGGGGGCCACTTCGTGGTGCGAATACTCGACCTGGATGCCGAAGGCGTGCAGCGCGTTGATGGTGTCGCGGCGCAGGTCGCTGCCGGCGTCGAGGGTGGTCAGGTCGAAGTAGCCACCGTGGTCGAGCACCTCGGTGCCCTTGCTGTCCTGGAAGTAGAAGAACTCGAGTTCCGGGCCCAGATACGCGGTGTAGCCAAGGGCCGAGGCCTTGTCGACTACCTTCTTCAGCACGTTGCGCGGGTCACCGGCAAACGGCTCACCGTCGGGGGTGCGGATCTCGCAGAACATGCGCGCCGCGCCGCCGGCGCCGGCACGCCACGGCAGCACGCAGAACGTGCTGGGATCGGGGTAGGCGACCATGTCGGATTCCTCGATGCGGGTGAAACCCTCGATGGACGATCCGTCGAAGCCCATGCCCTCGTCGAAGGCGTTGTCGAGCTCGGCGGGGGTGACCGCGAAGCTCTTCAGAGAGCCCAGCACATCGGTGAACCAGAAGCGCACGAACTTGATCTGCTTGTCTTCAACAATCTTGAGAACGTCCTGCTTGGTCAACTTGTCTGCCATGCGTTGCTCCTTTCCAGGCGTCGGTGCACGCCGGTCTATAGGTCGGGTCTTTCCTTTGCGCTCAACATTTTGCGCTCAGATGGGCCATCACTTTTCGCGCCGTTTGCATGCCGTCACCGATAGCACGCACGACCAGCGATGCCCCATTGCGCATGTCGCCGGTCACAAACACGCCGTCGACGTTCGTCATGTGACGCTCGTCTCGGGCGACGAAACCACGGGAATCCTTCACGATGCCGAGAGCCTCGACCAGCCCGTTTCGGCTGGGAGCTACAAAGCCCATCGCGATGAGCACCAGATCGGCATCAACCGAGAAGTCGGAGCCTTCGACTCTGCGCGGACAGATCCGCCCCGCAGCCTCGTCGTGGGCCCACTCCACCTGCACGCACTGCACCTGTTTGACCCCGCCGTCGGCGCCGCTGAAGCCGGTCGTGTCGACGCTCCAGCGACGGGTCGCGCCCTCCTTGTGGCTGCTCGACTCGCGCAGCATGAGAGGCCACTGCGGCCAAGGCGTCGACTCCGCGCGGGTGGCCGGCGGCTCGGGCAAGATCTCGAACTGCACTACGTTGTTTGCGCCCTGCCGGCGGGCCGTGCCGATGCAGTCCGACCCGGTGTCGCCGCCGCCGATGACGACCACCTTCTTGCCGGCGGCGCTGATGCGGTACTCGGCACCGAGGGCCTCGCCACCGACCAGCCGGTTCTGCTGTGAGAGGAACTCCATGGCGAAGTGGATGCCGCCAAGCTCACGTCCGGGCACGGCCAGGTCGCGGGGCACGCCCGCGCCTCCGGCCAGCACGACGGCTTCGAACCGGTCGCGCAGGTACTTGTGGGAGATGTCTTCGCCGGCGTTCACGCCACACTCGAACTGCACGCCTTCACGGGCCATGAGTTCGACGCGCTGGTCGACCACCCACTTCTCCAACTTGAAGTCGGGAATGCCGTAGCGCAGCAGCCCGCCGGGCCGCTCGTCCTTCTCATAGACCGTCACGTTGTAGCCGGCCCGGTTGAGCACCTGGGCGGTCGCCAACCCAGCGGGGCCGGATCCCAGGACGGCCACCCGCTCGGCTCGGCGCACGCGGCGTGGCTCGGCCTTGACGTAGCCGAGGTGGAAGCCCTGCTCGATGATGGCGAGCTCGATCTTGCAGATGTTGACCGCCGGGCGGATAAGGCCCAGTACGCAGGCTCCCTCGCAAGGAGCCGGGCAGATGCGTCCGGTGAACTCGGGGAAGACGTTCGTGGCGAGAAGCAGTTCGAGCGCTTCCTTCCACCGGCCGTTGTAGACCGCCTCGTTGAATTCGGGCACGACGTTGCCGAGTGGGCAGCCCGTGCTCGAGACGTGGCAGAACGGGGTGCCGCAGTCCATGCAGCGCGATGCCTGCTCGTGGATCTCGCTATCGGTGAGGGGCACGTCGACCGAGCGGAAGTCCTTGAGGCGTTCCGAAACCGCGCGGTAGCTCACGTCCTGACGGGGTAGGTCGAGGAATTCGCGTTCTCGTGCCATGGCTAGTCCCTCACCGCCATTTCGCGCTCCACCGCCGCGTCTTCCTGGCTCAGCCGGCCCAGTGCCCGCTTGTAATCGGTCGGGAAGACCTTCACGAAATAGGGGAGGTGCGCCTCCCAGGCGCCGAGTATGTGTCGCCCGGCCTCGCTGCCCGTGTACTTGGCGTGCTTCTCGAGCAGGCTCTTCAGTTCGAGTTGGTCGTTGGGGTCGGTGACCAGTTCGAGGTCGACCATGCCCAGGTTGCAGCGATCGTCGAACAGTCCCGTCTCGTCGAGCACGTAGGCGATGCCGCCGCTCATGCCGGCCGCGAAGTTGACTCCCGTGGGACCGAGCACGACCACGCGACCGCCGGTCATGTACTCGCATCCGTGGTCACCGATGCCCTCGACCACCGCGGTCACCCCGCTATTGCGGATAGCGAAGCGCTCGCCCGCCCGGCCGCGGATGTAGACCTCTCCCGAGGTGGCGCCGTAGAGGGCGACGTTGCCGACGATGATGTTGCTCGCCGGGTCGAAGTCGGAGCCCGGCTGGGGCTTGACCACGATCTTGCCGCCCGACAGGCCTTTGCCCAGGTAATCGTTGGCCTCTCCCTCGAGCACGAAGGTCATGCCCTTCGACGCGAAGGCAGCCAAGCTCTGGCCGGCCGAACCGCGGAAATGCAGGTTGATCGTGTCGTCGGGCAGGCCCTGTCCGCCGTAGCGGCGCGCTATCTCGCCCGACACCTTGGTGCCGACGGTGCGGTGCACGTTGCGGATCGGCAGGTTGAGGGTCACCGGCCGCCCTGTCTCGATGGCTTCGGCCACCAGCGGCAGGATCTCGTTGTCGTACGCTTTGTCGAGGTCGTGCTTCTGCGGCTCGGTGTTGCGCACCTCGTTGGGAGCGGCCTCGGGCCGGTGGAGAATTCTCGAGAAATCCAGCCCCTTCGCCTTCCAGAACGTAACGGCGTCGTTGACCTCGAGCAGGTCGGAGCGGCCGACGAGGTCGTCCAGGCGCCGGATGCCCAACTGGGCCATATACTCCCGGGCTTCGCGGGCGACCATGGTGAGGTAGTTCACCACGTAGTCGGGTTTGCCCGCGAACAGCGCCCGCAGGTCGGGATCCTGGGTGGCGACGCCGGCCGGGCAGGTGTTCTTGTGGCAGGCGCGCATCATGACGCAGCCCAGCACCACCAGGAGGGCGGTCGCGAAACCGAACTCCTCAGCGCCCAGCATCGCGCCGATGACCACGTCGCGCCCGGTCTTCAACTGGCCGTCGACCTGCAGGCGCACGCGGCTGCGCAGACCGTTCAGAACGAGGGTCTGTTGCGTCTCGGCGAGGCCCAGTTCCCAGGGAGCGCCGGCGTGGCGCACCGATGAGAGGGGCGCCGCGCCGGTGCCGCCGTCATAGCCGCTGATGAGCACCACGTCGGCCTGGGCCTTCACCACGCCTGCGGCGACGGTGCCCACGCCGACTTCCGACACCAGCTTGACCGACACCCGCGCGCTTGGGTTGGCGCAGCGGAGGTCGTAGATCAGCTGCTTGATGTCCTCGATGGAGTAGATGTCGTGGTGCGGTGGCGGTGAGATCAGACTGACGTATGGGGTGGAGTGCCTGGTCTTCGCGATCCAGGGATAGACCTTGGCGCCGGGGAGCTGGCCGCCCTCACCGGGCTTGGCTCCCTGGGCGATCTTGATCTGCAGGTCACGGGCGTTGACCAGGTACTCGGCGGTCACGCCGAAGCGACCGCTCGCAATCTGCTTGATGGCGCTGCACTTGCTGTCGCCGTTCGGCAGCGGGATGTACCGCTCGGGATCCTCGCCGCCCTCACCGCTGTTGCTCATGCCGCCCAGGCGGTTCATAGCGATGGCCAGGGCTTCGTGGGCCTCCTGGCTGATGGAACCGAACGACATGGCGCCGCTCACGAAGCGCTTGACGATCTCGCTCTCTGGCTCGACCTCGTCGAGGGGCACCGGTTGGGTGGCCTTGAAGCGCAGCAGGCCCCGCAGGGTGCTCTGGGCTCGCTCCTGGTCGTTGATCGACTCGGCGTAGCAGCGATAGAGGTCGTAATCGCAGGTGCGCGAGGCCCGTTGCAGGTAGTCGATCGTCTCGGGGCTCCACAGGTGACGCTCGCCGTCTGTGCGATAGCTGTAGTGGCCGCCGCTCGGAAGGATCTTCGCCGCGGTCTCCTCACTCTCGCTCGCCGCCTGGTAGCGCGCCCGGGCCTCGGCGGCGATCTCGTCGAGGCCGATGCCCTCGATTCGCGAGGCGGTGCCGCCGAAGTAGCGGTTGACGACCACGTGGTTGAGGCCCACAGCCTCGAACACCTGGGCGCTGCGGTAGCTGCGCAGGGTCGAGATGCCCATTTTTGACATGGTCTTGAGCAGGCCCTTGCAGAGGGCTTTGATGTAGCTTTCGACGGCCTTGGCCGCGCCCACGTCCTTGCTCAACCGGTTGCGCAGCGCAAGGTCGGCGACGCTCTCGAACGCAAGGTACGGATTGATGGCCGACGCACCGTAGCCGAGCAGCAAGGCCACGTGCATGACCTCGCGGGCCTCGCCCGTCTCGACGATGATGCTGGCCGACGTGCGCCGCGACACATTCAGCAGGTGGCGGTTGACGGCCGATACGGCCAGCAGCGCGGGGATCGCCATGGTGCCGTCGGGCAGGTCGCGGTCGCTCAGAATGAGCATGCGCTCGCCGCGGGCGACGGCCGCCTCGGCCTGCCGGCAAAGGTCGTCGAGCGCGGCCGCGAGGTCGGCGCCGGTGCCGTCGGCCGGAAAGCCGATGGGCAGTGTGCGGCAGGCGAAGTCGGGGATGTTGAGGCTGCGCATGCGCGCCAGGTCCTCATTGGCGAGGATCGGGTGGTTCAGCTTGATCAAGCGCGCCTGATGCGGGCCTTCGGCCAGGATGTCGGCGTGCGTGCCGAGGAAGGTCATGAGCGACATGACCAGCTCTTCGCGAATCGAGTCGATCGCCGGGTTGGTGACCTGGGCGAAGAGCTGCTTGAAGTACCAGTAGAGGAGTTGCGGCTGCTCCGAAAGCACGGCGAGCGGTTCGTCGGCCCCCATCGAGCCGACCGGCTCGTTGCCGGTGACCGCCATGGGGTCGAGGATGAGCTTGATGTCCTCGCGTGTGTAGCCGAAGTAGCGCTGACGGCGCAGCAGGTTGCTGGTCTCGGGCGTCAGAGGCGCGACCGCGCCGAAAAAGCCGTGGATGGAGATCTTGTTCTCATCGACCCAACGCCGGTAGGGCTGGCGCCGCGCGAGCCGCGTCTTGATCTCGACGTCCTTCCACACCCGGCGCCCGGCCAGGTCGACGAGGATCATCTGCCCGGGCCGCAAGGCGCCCTTCTCCTTGACCTGCTCGGGCGCGAAGTCGAGCACGCCCGCCTCGGAGGCGAGCACCATGAAGCCGTCCTTGGTGATGGTGTAGCGCGCCGGCCTCAGCCCGTTTCGGTCGAGCATCGCGCCGACCACGCGACCGTCGCTGAACGCCACCGCCGCAGGCCCGTCCCAGGGCTCCATCAGACCCGCGTGGAACTCGAAGAAGCCGCGCAGATCAGGCCCCATGGGGTACTTCGCGCCCCAAGCCTGGGGGATGAGCATGAGCAAGGCGTGTTGGATGTCGCGACCGCCGGTCGTGAGCAACTCGAGCACGTTGTCGAGGCAGGCGGAGTCGCTGCCGCGCTCGTCGATGATCGGCAGCAGCTTGCTGAGGTCGGCGCCGAACAGGTCGGATTCCAGCTCCGACTGGCGCGAGCGGATCCAGTTGAGGTTGCCGCGCAGGGTGTTGATCTCGCCGTTGTGCGCCATGTAGCGGAACGGCTGCGCGAGCTCCCAGGAGGGGAATGTGTTGGTGCTGTAGCGCTGGTGCACGACCGCCAGGGCGCTCTCGAGCAGCGGCTCGTTGAGATCCAGATAGAAGGCTGGGATCTCAGTCGCCATCATCAGGCCTTTGTAGATCACGGTGCGGCCCGAGAAGCTGGGCACATAGAAACGCGTGCCCGCGCCCAGTTTGTCGGCCACCGCCCGTTCGCACTGCCGGCGAGCGACGTAGAGCTTGCGCTCGAGGGCTTCCTCGCCCAGCCCGGCCGAATCGGTGAAGCACTGCCACACCGAGGGACGGGTCGCCCGGGCCGATTCGCCCAGGGCGTCGGGGTCGGTCAGCACCTCACGCCAGCCGAGAACCCGCAGACCCTCGTGAGTGAGGGCTTTGTCGACGACCGCCCGGCAGGCCATCTGAGCCTCGGGTTCGAGCGGCATGAACATCATCGCCGCGCCGTAGCGGCCGGCCGGGGGCAACGAGAAACCCAGTGAGCGGCAGGCCGTCTTCAAGAAGCGGTGCGGCATCTGGATGAGGATGCCGGCTCCATCGCCCGTGCCCGCGTCGGCGCCTGCGGCGCCACGGTGCAGCAGGTTGTTGAGCACCTCGATGCCGCGCTCCACGATGGAGTGCGAGCACTTGCCCCCTAGGTCGCACACGAAACCGACCCCGCACGAGTCCTTCTCGTTGCTGGGGTCATAAAGGCCCTGAGGCGCAGGCAACCCCCACACGTGCGGGGGGTCCCACGATCGTGGGGGGCTAACTCTGTTGTGTGAGCGGTCCATGAGCTCCGTGTCTGGACGCCGCGGCGTCTCGAATCGGGCCGTCGTTCCTTCGCTTTTGGGAATCTAGGATAGCGGCAACATATGCGGGGCACCCTGGCCAAATGGCGCAGAATTGGCAACCAAAATTATACACGTGGACAACAGCTCACAGAGAAAGGGTCAATCGTGCTCGAACGGCACCCCGAGGCTTCGCGGTTGGGCCACACGCAGAGCGCGGAAGATGCGAGCGACGACTCGTCGCGACGGCTCGGGCAGGGACGCGAGGACGCGGTCCACCCACTCGGCATTGCCGATGTTGACGAGCAGGAGGGTGAGGATCATGAGCGGAAAGGGCGCCACCTGCAGCACCTGCGATGGTATGCCCTTCAGGCTCGGCTGCAGCACGACGCTGAGCCACTGCAACAAGCCGAAGAGATAGGCGCCGAAGGCCGCACGCACGGGGTTCCACGCCCCGAAGATCACGATGGCGAGCACGATCCAGCCCAGGCCGTCCAGCCCGGAGATGGTGCCCTTCCAGCCGGCCTTGACGCTGAGCGAGAACATCGGCCCGGCGAGACCGACGAGGCCTCCGCCGACGATGGTGTACAGGTAGCGCACCAGGTTGACCCTCGTGCCGCGCGCGAATGCCGCCTCGGGTCGCTCGCCCACGGCCCGCAACGTGAGGCCGGGCCGCGTGCGGAAGATCCACCACCAGGCGACCAGGATGAGCACGAAGCTGAAGTAGGTCATGACGTCGTGCTCGAAGAGGAGCGTGCCCAGGATCGGGATCTTCTCCAGGAGCGGGATGGGGTGCACAGAGAGCAGCGGCCCTTGGTCGCCCATGAAGGGGTTGCCCAGGAAGTACGCGAGGTCGCGACAGAACAAGGTCAGAACGAAGCCCACAGCCACTTGCGACTGGCGCAGAGTGATGCTGCCGAAGGCGACAAGGGCTGCCACCACCGCCCCGATGAAGGCTCCGGCAACGAAGCCAAGGACTATGCTGCCGGTGGTGACGGCGACGACGAAGCTGCCCATGGCCGACAGCAGGATGGTGCCGTTGACCGACAGGTTGATGACGCCGGCTCGCTCGGCGAACGTCTCGCCGATGGTCGCGACGACGATGGGCGCCGACGACGTGAGCACGCCGGCCAGTCCGACAAGGAGGGTAGTGCCGTCCATCATGAAGCCTCGCTCGGCGGGATGTCGGTGTGCGGGGCCTCCGGCGGGAAGGGCGCACCCAGCGCCGGTGGCAGTAGGTCGGGGTGAGGTGATCCCGGGGCGGACGCCGGCAGTGGCACCACGGTCATGGCCCGCAGACGTGCCCTGCGCAGGTAGCGCTGCCTCGCGCCCTCGACCAGTAGCACCAGCAGCACGAGTGCTCCCTGGATGACCCCCGAGAGGGTGGAGTCGAGCTTGAGCACGATGGGTAGCTGGATGCTGCCGATGTTGAGCGCCGCGAAGAAGAGGGCGACCGGGGCCACCCAGATGGCTCTATAAAGAATGAGCATGCCGATCATGAGGCCCAGGAAGCCGTAGCCGCTCGAGATCGACGGGATCAGCCGATGGTAGACGCCGGTGACCTGCACGGCGCCGGCCAGTCCGGCCAGCCCTCCGCAGATGAAGAAGGCCAGCAGCCCATACTGCCAGGTGGGCACCCCCAGTAGGAACGCAGCCCGCCGGTTGAGACCCACGGCCTTGAGACGCAGACCGGCATGGGTGCGCTCGAGTAGCACGTAGACGGCGATGATCGCCACAATGGCGAGGCCCAGAGACCACAGGCTGAGGCGCAGGCCCGCGACCGTCGGCAGCGCGAGCTGATCGGGGAATGGCTCGGTGCCGCTCATCGAGCCGATGCCCGGCCGCTTCCACGGGCCGAAGATCAGCCAGAGGGTGAGCGCGGTGGCGACATAGTTGAGGCCGAGGCCTCCGAAGATCTCGTTGACGCCGCCGAAGGTCTTGAGCACTCCGGCGAGCGTAGCCCACAGGGCACCGCCGACGACGCCCGCGATGAGGCCGAGGATGATGATGAGGGCGGGGGAGAGGCTGGTGTCTTGCAGGGCGCGCAGAACCCAGGTGGTGAGCAGCGCGCCGCTGACTATCTGCCCCTCGACGCCGATATTCCACAGACCGGCGGCGAACGTCACGAGCACGCCCGCGGCCGCAAGGAGAAGCGGCACCCACGCCACGAGGACGTTGGAGAAGCTCGAGAGTGAGCCGACCGCGCCCTTGGCGATCTCCCAGTAGGCCTGGAAAGGCGGCGCACCCGCCACCAACAGAACAACGCTCGTCACCAGGAAGGCGAGTATGACCGCGCCCACCTGCAGCCCGATATTGATCCAGAGTTGCCTGCTGATGCGCAGGCGGGAGGGAGTCTTCGAATCAGCCATCGCCGCCTCCGATGAGATGGCCCAGCTCGTCGACCGTCGTGCTCGAGGCGGGCAGCGGGCCCGAGACTCTGCCGGCGAAGAACACCAGGATGCGGTCGCTATAGAGCAACAGTTCGTCGAGGTCGGCCGAGGTGAAGACGATTGCCTCACCCTGGTTGCACCGCTCCTTGAGCTTGCTCCACAGATAGATGACCGATTCCACGTCGAGACCGCGGGTGGGTTGTTCCAAGAGAAGGAGCTTCGACCCCGGCTTCACCAGCGCGAGGAGCGCCCGCTGCTGGTTGCCTCCAGAGAGAGATTCGATGCGATTGGCCGGGGTGCCCTTGATGTTGAACTCGGTGATGCGCTCCTGCGCGAGTTTGCGACCCCGGTTGCGGTCGATGAAGAATCCCGCCTTCTTCTCGCTGAGCAGGAAGTGGTCGGTCAGGCTGAGACCCGGGATGAGCCCCTCCTCGAGCCGGGCGGCCGGCACGTAGGCGACCCCGCGCTTCTTGAACGTATGGTACGACTTGCCGGTGAGGTCTGTGCCGTCGAGGTGGATCCTGCCTCCGATGGCAGGGGTGAGGCCGGCGCAGGCTTCGAGCAACAGGCTCTGCCCGCTGCCCTCCATGCCGGCCAGGCCGATGGTCTCGCCCCGGCGCACCTCGAGTCTGAGGTCGTCGAAGCGCACCCGGCCCTTCTCGGCCCCGACGCCGTCGAGCTTTAGCATGATGTCGCCCGGGGCACACTCGATGCGCCTACCCGGTGA
>JGI20214J51088_10002435_pt1 | contig 12352 bp, 12 predicted proteins | sample WetSurMetagenome_FD_51088 | JGI IMG/M metagenome (IMG submission 51088)
CGCGAAGCTCAACCTCAAGGTGGCGAAGGTCCTGGACGTCAGCGACCATCCCAACGCCGACAAGCTCTACGTTTTGAAGCTGGATGCAGGTAAGGAGGTCCAGCTGGTAGCAGGGCTCAAAGCCTACTATACAAAGGACCAGCTCAAGGGAAAGAAGATAGTCTATGTGTCCAACCTCCAACCGGCAAAGCTCCGAGGTGTGGAGTCCCAAGGGATGATGTTGGCGGCCGAGTCCGATGGGAAGGTGTTCGCCCTGACGCCCGGGGAGGCCGCGGAGCCTGGAGAATCGGTCAGCTCAGGTCTGGCCCAAGGTGAGAAGCTATTGAGCTTCCAGGACTTCCAGAAGTTCATCATCCGGACAGGGCGCGTAAGTGAAGATGGGGAGGTGGACATAGGTCGACCGGTCAAGGTCAAGTTCCCAATGGGTGCTAAAGTTCCCTCCCAGGTGGCAATATTCCTACCCAATCCTGATGCTAAGGAGGGCCTGCCCCTTTTCACATCCAAAGGGACCTTGATAACGGTCGATGGGGAGCTTGGCAATGGAGCACAGGTGAGATGAAGCTCGATCTTCACGTTCACACAGAGCACTCGTCCGATGGCAAGAACAAGGTCGAGGACATCATCAGGATCCTCAAGGAGAAAGGCTTTGGCGGGGCGGCCATCCTGGACCATAACAGTCCGAATGGAGCAAGGGAGGCCCTCAATATGCACCCGGTGGACTTCATCGTTGTGCCATCAATAGAGGTCAGCAGCAAGTACGGTCACATCCTGGCATTGAACGTGACGAATCCGATTAAGAGGGACCTTGAGGTGCTGGAAACCATAGATCACATCCACGCGGCCGGAGGGTTCGCCGTGGCCGCACACCCATATCGTTACTGGTCAGGATTGGGGGAGAAGAACGTTCTGGGAAGACCATTCGATGCCATCGAGGCCCACAACTCTCGATCGGATAGGAGCTCCAATCGCAAGGCATCGATCCTGGCCCAGAACCTGGGCGCACCGGTCACCGGAGGGAGCGATTCCCACGAGAACGGGTCCCTCGGCACAGGTTATACCATCGTCCCAGACGATTGTACGACCGCTGATGACGTCATCAAGGCCATTTCCCTGCATAGGACGAAGGTCGGCGGAGACCACCGTACTGGCAGCAACACTATAGGATACGTCTCGAAATCGGTCACGGAGTGGTTGGGCCGTGGCATGAAGAAGATGTGAGGGAGTGGAATATTTCTGAAATATGAAAACCCTCAGAATAATGGCATGGTCAAATTCGTAATCGCCCTATGTTGCGTTCTGATTCTTGCTTACCTGATCACATCTATGAGCAATCCTGGTTCCGACACCATATGGCCGACTTTTATTTTTTTATTTGGATTCCTATCCATGCTTCTCTTTGGGATATTTTACCGTGAATATTACATCAGACCTAAGATGGTCGAGATATTGGATGATGGCATATTGTTGAGAATGAGATATTCTGAAGATGTCATGATGGAATGGGGTGATATCATAGGGTATTTTGCCTATGATGAGGCTGACGCATGGATCAAGGTGAAGGATGGTTCTGGAGCCTTAATCCCTCGCCGAGGTCCAGGATATAACGTGACGTTCAGGATAGCTATGGCCGTTGCGTCAAAATACTCAGAGATAAAAGGAGAGGATCTGCCTCGTATGGAATTGAATGAAGGAGATAAGAAATTCAGGAAAAGGGCGCTGAAAATTCGGAATCGATATTCATAACCATATTAATATGGTCCATCAACTGTAAATTCGAAAAAGTAATTAACGCATAACCCGCTGTCAAACCTTCCTGGTCCTAGGTAGAGGTAACGATGGACTTGGCCTCAGCAGCGGTCTTTTCGGGGTCGCCTTTCGGGTCCACCAATATCCCTATCAGATGCTTGGGTCCCGCACCGATGATGACCATCTTTGAATCCATCAGGTTGAGCACGATATAGCTGAGCTCATCCCCCATCTCCCTTCCCATCTGTTCAGCGGCGCCTAACATCATTGATGTTATGGCCGAGAACATGGCGCGGTCCGTCATCTTCGGGGTCATGCCCATGGCGAAAACCCCTGCACGAGAGGATGCGAAAACGGTGGTGACATTCTCCAGCTTGTTCATCTTCGCCATGATGTTGTTCAATTTAGCGATCTCTTGCATGACAGGACCTGATGGGATCTCCCGGCGCTTTATGGGGTTGATGCAATAAAATAATTATCGCTGACAATCGCCTGAAATGAAAAAATGGGGGATCTTCCACCCCCCAGATTTGGTAACGGACATACATCGTGATGACCTGNGCATGTCCCATATCCGATAATGGGCACGAAAGTGTGATTAATTCCCTCCATGATAAGTAAGTAAGTATGGTGATGACCAAGGACCAGACCGATCAACCTCGTACCGAGGTGTCCAAGGTGGAGGCTTCCCTCGAGGGGCGCCTCTCCTCAGCTCTGGCCTTTGAACGTAGATGGACCCAGAATCGCATTCTCGAAATGGCCGACCGAGAGCCATGGTCCGTGACCATCATGCTTCTGCGCCATTATGATTGCGAGAACGATAAGGCTCGAGATAACGTCCGGCTTCTTCTAAGCAGGATATCGGAGAGGGACGAATCCCAGGAGGCCATCCTCGACGGTCTTTCCCATCCATCACGAGAGGTGCGCAAAGGAGCGGCCACGAGAGGTGCGCAAAGGAGCGGCTATCTGCATACCTCACATCTGGGGGGAAACCGCCAGGCCTTATCCGATCTTGTTCGAGCAGACATACTCCTTATTGGAGCTCGCGAGACAGAGGGGGTTGGACGTCAGGGACATCGAGACATTGTTGGACCTATCCAAGGTCTCGTTCCTAGATGGCGAGCTGGTCAAAGCGATAGGTGATGTCAGCGTCAGCCTGGAATTCCTGAGGAGGAGATATCAGAACAGCGAGAGCCTCAACAACTATCTTGCCGATATGTTGAAGATGGCGCCCGATCTGGAGAAGATCGGGCTGGACAACGCCCAGATCGAGCAATCGCTATTGACCGCGGTGAAGATCAACAGGTCCCGGAAATATGACATGGCCCAGGACCTCATAGACCAACGCATCATGGAGGTGGAGATCAAGGAACGCCTGAGGGGCCTTGGGAATCTGATCAACTCCTCGATGAGAGGCCGTCCCGCCATCGAGGTGGGGTCATTGATAACCTCTGATATGGATATGGTCGTCCTGACCAGGAAGGTCATCGAGGGATCGACCACGAATTTGCTCCACAACGACATTGACGCCGCGGTGGAGGAGATGCACAGGTTCCTCTATAAGGACCTGGACGATTATTTCGATGAGTCGGTCGGCTTCCGCCTCGCACAGGGTGATAAGTCGGCAAGCTTGACGATGTATCTGGTCACGATATTACTTTTGAAGATGGCTTCCAGTGTGATGCCCTTCTCAGCCGAGAACATATACCAGCAGACCATAAAGGACATTGAAGGTGCCGCGAGCATCTTCCTGGTGATATGGCCAGACCTGTTCATGGAGATGGCACCTCCGACGATGATGCGCTCAGGCAGCAAGTAGGCCGATTTTTCATATACCAGCATCCATTTTTATTCGCAACATATATATTGATGGTAACCCTTACCTAGGGTTAGGGATGCACTTATGCCAAGCTCTTTGGTAAAGAATGCTTTATCGGGTACGAAGTACCAAGGCCAGAATGTACAGAACGGAGCTCAGGCTCAGCCGTTGCCTCAACCGCAAATGGCACCTGAGCAACAACCGATGCCACAACCGGCCCCCCAGCCGATGGCGCAGCCCGCCCCCGTCCACATGGCGGCCGGGCCGCAGATGTCCACTTCGGATGAGGAACTTCTGCGTATAGCTGCCCAGCTCGATGTCTGCATCAAGATCATCGGGTGCGGCGGTGGAGGCTGCAACACCATCAACCGCTGCGTCGATGCTGGAATACTGGGTGCGCAGCTCTGTGCCATCAACACCGATGCGAAGCACCTTCTGACGGTCCGCGCGCCGAGGAAGATCCTCATCGGAAAGACCCGCACCAGGGGACTGGGGGCGGGCGCCAAGCCCGAGGTCGGCGAGGAATCCGCTCGGGAGAGCGACATGGAGATACGCGACTTCCTGACCAATGCCAACATCGCGTTCGTAACCGCAGGCATGGGTGGCGGTACCGGCACGGGATCGGCCCACTATGTGGCCAACATCGCCAAGAACCAGGTCCGCGCCCTCACCATCGGGGTAGTNACCTTGCCTTTCAAGGCAGAGGGCACAGTGAGGATGGAGAACGCANTGTCCGGTCTGAACAAGCTCAGGCAGGTCTGCGACACCACCATCGTGATCCCGAACGACAAGCTGCTCGAGCTCGTGCCCAAGCTGCCCGTCGACGCCGCCTTCAAAGTGGCGGACGAGGTGCTCATGCAGACCATAAAGGGTCTGACCGAGATAATCACCAAACCGGGATTGGTCAACTTGGACTATGCAGATATCCAGACGGTCATGAACGAGGGCGGGGTCGCCTTCGTGGGCATCGGTGAGGCCAACCTAGATGCTGATAACCGTGTCAAGGCAGCGGTCCACGAGGCATTGACCTCACCCATGCTGGGCGAGGTGGACCTGAAGGAGGCCAAGGGCGCCCTCATCCGCGTGGTCGGTGGACCCGACATGACCGTGGGCGAGGCTCAGATGGCAGCGGAGATCATCTCAAACAGCGTGAGCCCAAGGGCCAGGATCATCTGGGGTTGCAGCATCGACCCGGAGCTGGAGGGGACAATCAAGATCCTCCTCATCGTNACCGGCGCCCGTTCGCAGTACATCATGTCGAGCCATGGTCCGGACGCTCGATCGGCGCAGCAGCCAGGTGCTCAGCAGAAGCCTCAACAGGCAGGTAACCAGCAACCGAAGGCACAACCGCAATACCAGCAGCCCAGGTCGAACGATGATGACATAGACTTCGTGCGCTGATCCGCGGGGGCTAACGAGCTGCGTCGGCAGCTTCCCATTTTCCTTTCATAAGAACGGAACGTGGGACTAGAAATCGAAGGTGGTGTCGCCGTAACTGACCGCTGGACAGGGGTCGATGCATCTACCACAGTGGACGCATCGGCTAACCTCAATTTCAACCCTGTCACGGTCAAGCATGAGTGCACCCTCTTTGCATCTGGCGACGCAAACACCGCAACCGACGCATTCCTCGGCCTTAACCACGAGTCTGCGCACGGTGTCAATTCTTTCCCTTATCTTTTCTTGATCCCTGCCCTTGGCGATGATAACGCCCTCCTGGAACACCATGATCCCAGGTACTGAGATCCACCCTTCCGCTTCGTTGACGGTGACCTCGTCCATCATGTTGAGCACGTTCGCCACCCTCTGCATGTCCAGGTCGTGGCTGAAGGCGCCCTCGATGCTATAACCTGCAATGCAAGGGGAGAAGCCCTCCTGCATGTGCAACCGCAACCTCTCCTGGCCATCTCCCTTTTGAGTGCATTTTCGGATCAATAGGTCGTCTACTGTGACACCGTTGCGTTGCAGCTCCTCCTTGATCGAGGGAGGGAGACGCTTCCACCGCCAGAGACCAAGGCCGACCCATTCCTTCGGCAATTGACGCCTCCCAGCATATTCCTCGAGATAGGTGTTCCAATGTCTCAGTCCTTCGCTCTGCGATGCCACGTTGACCAGTTCGGCCATGTCCGAGGCGGGGCAGAGGAAGCAACCGATGCGGTCAAGACCTTGCGCGTACCAAGGGTTGTAGGGGGCCTTCCGCATGAAGATATAGATCCATACATGCAGCGCCGTCCAGTTCTGGATGGGGGAGGCGCCGACCTGACCAGGTGTCCACGGGTTCCGCCAAACCCTGGGTTTGTCAGCCCTCTGTTCCGATTCATAGCGCCTCTGTCCGATGAAGGACAGAACCCCATCTGGGAAATGACGCATGATGGCCCTGACCGTCGGTCCGAGCTTGTTGGTCTTGCAGCACCAACGATAGTCGCGACCTGGAGGTCCGAAGTACTCCAGGTTGCCATAGAACGCGTCATCCGGAGCCTTCTCTATGATGAGGTCCAGACCATAGTGTCTGGCCACCTCGTGAACATAAGTGACCGTCTCAGGGAACTCCAATCCGGTATCGATGAAGAGCACGGGCAGGTCCAGGCCGGCGTCCCTGGCCAACAATAGGCATGCGAGGCTGTCCTTCCCACCGGAGAAGGATATCACGGCGGGCACGTGGTTCTCTTCTCTGATTTCCAGGATGAACTTCACCGCCTCGTCGATCCGGTCTTTCATGACCGGTCGGTTGGCCTCGATGACCATGTCCCAATCCTCGGTTCCGGGACGCGCCTCGAAATCCATCGATGGCTCTGCCCACCGTGTCTTCACCGCTACTCCCTTTCCGTTGAGCAGCATCTCAGCCGATCCCATCCTCGCCACGCCGGTCGCCAGGGCATGGCCGGCCTTGTCCAGCATGATCACTTCGTCGCCCTTCTCGATGCCATCGAACGCCTGCAGCACACCTGGTGCCATGAGATTATGACTGGTGAGGATGGGAGTGATGGCACCATCGTCGACGATGACCATTCCCTTGCTCAGGCCTCCTTGCAACCTCCTTGCCGCAGGGACCCTCATTATGAACCTGGAACCGACTCCGAGGTCATACCGCAGTGTGCCGATGACCTCGCCATCCACAATGATCTCCTCCATGCGGTCCACCCCTGGTACCTTGCTCATGAGAACGATCTTGCCGAGGGGCAGGACGCGATGTCCAGTACCGGGTCCGAACTGTCCATCGATCAGTGCCCGTAAGAATGCCAGATCGTGATCGAATGCAGGACGTGCATCCCCTGGTGGGGTCATCTGCACCTGCTTGGTGGCTCCACCGCACCTTCCGCACGCCTCGGCCTCCAGCACCGGGACGTTGCATCCTTCGCACCAGCGCAGGTGCATCTTGCCTAATCTGACTATGCCCACGGGCGAGCGAGTAATGATGCGAATATTAAACGGTTGCTCTACGAGGTCCATTTGTCCTGGTGCTCCTTCCGCACATTCGCAAATTTCGCATAGAGGCATAATATATGAGAAAAACATTGAAGGCCGATCCCTATGAAGGCCACAAAGCGCACCATGGGCATCTCCTACGCTATACGCGATGTGCTTCTGCCAGCGAGGGAGCTGGAGAAGAAGGGCGTGGAGATCATAAAACTGCACATCGGGGACCCGAACAAGTATGACTTCGAGACACCGAAGCATGTCAGGGACGCCCTTTGCGCAGCAGTGGAGAAGTGCGACAATGGCTATGAGGAGTCGGAAGGGAACATCGAACTGCGTCAGGCCATCGTCGAGAAGGAGAGGAACAAGAACAAGATCGACGTTGATGTAGAGGACGTCATAATAACGAACGGGGTCACAGAGTCCATCCAGTTCCTTACCGCAGCCACCATCGAATCTGGCGATGAGGTTCTTTGCCCCGGACCAAGCTACCCCTCCTACATGGAGTTCACCAAGTTCTTCGGCGGAGTGCCGGTGACATACCGCACCATCGAGGAGGAGAACTGGCAACCTGATGTCGATGACCTCCGCAAGAAGATCACACCAAGGACGAAGTTCATCGTGGTGATAAATCCCAACAACCCCACCGGGGCGTTGTACAGCGACAAGGTCCTGAAGCAGATCGCCGACATCGCGGGAGAGTACAACCTGTTCATCGTCACCGACGAGATCTATGACCTGATGACCTATGACGGCACGCACCATTCCCCGGCCACCCTGGCCAAGGATGTGCCCATGATCCTTCTGAACGGATTCTCCAAGGTGGACCTGCTACCGGGCTGGCGCCTTGGCTACTCGGTCTTCCGCGATCCCACGGGAGAGCTGGACGAGATNAAGGANGCGATAGGTCGACAGCTCCGCCTGAGGCTCAGCGCCAACGCGCCCTGCCAGATGGCGGTCATAGAGGCCTTGAAGCATCCCAAGGACCACCTTGGCGAGATGAAGCGCAAGCTGCAAGAGCGGGGCGACTTCGCGTACAAGCGTCTGAACGAGATACCTGGCCTGAGCGTGCGAAAGCCGCAGGCCGCCTTCTACATCTTCCCAAAGATCGAGTCGAAGAAGTGGAAGACCGACAAGGAGTTCGTGCTCGATGTGTTGCACAATGCCCATGTATTGGTGGTCCCGGGCTCAGGGTTCGATCCTCTCTATGGGAAGGGACACTTCAGGGCAGTATTCCTGCCGAACACCGAGATCCTCGGAAGGGCGTTCGATCAGCTGGAGAGCTTCATGCGGAAGAACGTATGAACGGGTATTCAAGGGTCTGACATCGCCTCGCTCGAACAGAGCACCGCCCATTGGATATCATTGGACAACTGATGCATGGCATAAGGTCATTGTCCTCTAAGGGAAAACCTTCATTTCTTCATTTTTTCCGAAGTAAGAAAGCCCCATTGACGAACCCGGGGCAATATCTTAAGAAAATGAAGTGATGGGATGACGATGGGTCATCCTGTTCGAGTTACGATAAGCGTTTCAGCATCTTGACACAGCTCTCCACCGCGTCCCTTCCTTTCTCGATGCGGTCCTCCGCCTGGAGCCGAGTCATTCCGGGGCCAGTTATGCCAAGGGAGATAGGCTTTCCAAATTCGACGGCCAGATCTGCGATCTTCCTAGCCGCGTTGGTTATAACGATGTCGTCGTGCTCCGTCTCACCCTCTATCACGACGCCTAGCGTGACGACCCCATCGATGTCCTTGTCCTGGACCATTCTCTTCACGGCCAGGGGCATGTCATATACGCCTGGGACATGGAATATCTTCACTATGTTCACGTCTAGGAACTCCGCGTGTGCCTTTGCCCTCTCCAGCATCATCGACGTTATGTCGAAGTTGAACTCGGAGACCACTATGCCTATATTGTACCGCTTCATGGTTTCACCTCTCCTTGATGGGACCGATGTCCTCATATCCTTGCCTCAAGCCCTGCCCCGCGTTCTTCACCAGGTTCTCAGGGTGGAATAACATGTTATAGACATTCCTGGCATGCTCCCTGGACCGTTGGTCCATGAGCCATGCCAGCTCTTTCGCGTTCGGGGCCTCATCCTCATGGACGAAGACCTCTATGATGTGGTGATTGGTCATCAATTGGGCCCGGATCAGGCCAGTGGACGCCTCATGTGCGCACATCTTGTCCGTCGCCTTGGACCCTGGCATCCCCAGTGCCATCACGATGTCGCACCTTTCCTCCTCGATCAGCTTCTTAGATGCGACTGGCAGGTCCTTGATGCCAGGCACTGTCCTCCGCACCACCTTGAAACCTGTGCCGCACCTCTTCAGCTCGTCGATGGCCGCAGAGCCCATGTCGAACCGGGCGAACGTTGTGTCCACGACGCCAATGAGCATCATCTCTTCTCCACCTGTCCCTTGTTTATCGAGTACCAATCGATGATGCGATTGATGATCTTCCTGGTTCCGTTCAGGTCATCCTCGTGCTTCTCCAATCGGACCACCCTGACGTGAAGGCCACGACAGTTCAGCTCATGTTCCAACNGNTCCACATCGAACTGCTGGTCATATCCCAAGGCTATGACGTCCGGGCATATCTCCCGCACCACCTCGAACATGTCGCCCTCNCGGCCCAACACCGCCCTGTCCACCGGTTTCAAAGCGTTGACNAGTTCCAANCTCATCTTCTCCGGCGTTACAGGCTCATGCTTCCTCTGGCGTACCGTGGCATCGGTGGCCACGACCACCACCAGCTCGTCGCCCAGTCCCTTTGCCTCTTCTAGGTAATGCAGATGGCCCGAATGCAGTATGTCGAATACCCCCGAGGCCATCACCCTGGTCATTCAGGACGTCCCCCGTTCTTCCAGGCCTCTACGATGTACTTGCCCTCCAGGAATGCTAGCCCCTTGTCCTTGGCATACCTTCGTGCCTCCTCCTTGCCCAGGGCGTTGCCATCATCCCCCATCATCTCGCATAACGTCGCTGATGGGGTGACGCCGGCCATCACCATCAAGGCGGTGGAGAGCTCGGTGTGGCCGAACCGCTTGGCTAGAAGCTCCTTGCTGCTGTTCAGCAAATGCACGTGGCCAGGGGCGCGAAAGGTCCCACCGAATTCCTGTCTTAGTGCCTTGGCGTCCTCCTTCCCCACCTTCTTGGCGAGCTTGGCGAACTCCGTAATTGTCAATGCCCTATCCCTATCTGTGATCCCAGTGAAGGTGTGGCGATGATTGATAGTTATGGAGAACGCGGATTTGGTATCATAGGGGATGTCATTGGGTGTGAGCAGGTCCATCACGGAATGCTCCTTGGCCGAACAGGCGAACACCTCCGCTAAAAAAGGGAGGTCCAGCGCTGTCACGATATCGTTGTGGGCCGTGGCGCATATCAGACCGCCCCCCGACTTGCGCATCTCCCGGATCCCCTCCGGTGTCATGAACTCCGAGGCCAATACCAGGTCCGTCTCCTTCTCCCGATCGTCGAAGTCGTAGATGAGGACCATCCTGCCCTCTCGGACATCGTGTATGGCCTTCTCCAATTCATGTTTCATCATAGATCAACGCCGAGGAAGAAAGGCCCAGAAATATTATTAATTAGGTAGTTACAAAAAGAATGGTAGCAAATAACATCCGGCTATGATTTTTTGTCTGATATTAATATATTTCATGAGCGGCATTGGGGAAGGTACTATGTCTTTTTCCTTGGACGATGTCGAGGCCATGAGTCGATTGGATGCCTCGAGGTTGATTTCGCAGATCGGGGATTTCCTTGAACACCTCGAGACCGCCACCAGGAGCAAGACAGAGAGATTGTCCCTTCCCGCCTCCGTCTGCCTCTCGGGGATCGGGGGCTCGGCCATCGCCGCTGATGTCCTTTATGATTATCTTGTCGCCCGCTCCCCTGTCCCATTGGTCGTGAACCGGGANGTNAACCTCCCCAACTGGTTGGACGGTACCGGCCTATCGATCATCACTAGTTATTCCGGTAACACCCAGGAGGCGCTGGAGATATTCGAGCAAAGTCTCCAGCAGGGTTGCCCCACCTATTGCATCACTTCCGGTGGTAAGCTTTTTAAGAGGGCCGAGGAGAACAACATTCCCTGTCTGGAGGTCCCGTCTGGTCTGCAGCCCCGAGCGGCATTGGGCCATCTATTGGGCGGTGCCGCCGCTGTGCTACAGTCAGTGGACATCGCGGAGCCAGCCAACGACCTCCTGAGCGCAGCGATCAATTCCAAGGCCACGGTGGAGCGATTGGCGCCCTCCTCCCCGATCGAGAGGAATGTGGCGAAGAAGTATGCCCAAGCGCTCAAGGACAGCTTGCCCGTGATCTACGCTCCGAGAAACGTACGTTCCCTGGCAGTACGCTGGCAGAACCAAATAAACGAGAACGCCAAGATGCTTGCATTTTCCGGGGAGGTCCCAGAGATGAACCATAACCAAATGGTGGGGTGGCTCCAGGGATCTCGATGCCCGGGTGCGTTGCCGGTCTTCCTTTTGCCCAGTCGCATGGAACCTTTGGTGGAGAAGATGGTCCTGGTCACCATCCAGATGTTGAACGAGGCCAATTATGACCCATTGGTCATTCCGTTACAAGGTAACAATCATGCCGAGAACCTTCTCTCAGGGATCATCATGGGCGATCACGTCAGTTATTATCTGGCCATGCTCAATGGACAGGAACCCGCTTCCGTGCCCGTTATCCAAAGTTTCAAGGAACGCATCGCCTGAGGTGGATGCTCCTTTCTTGTTATGGGCGATAGTCTTTAAAACGGTCGGTTTTATGTCCCTTTCGTTGATCCCATGAAGGAAGACGCCTACTGGGTAAGAGAACAGGTGAAGGAGCACAACAAGTGGTTCGAGGAGTCGATCCCCATGATCGCCTCTGAGAACCTCATGAGCCCCCTGGCAAAGGAAATGATGATATCTGACTTCCATGACCGCTATGCCGAGGGACTTCCCGGTAAGCGATATTATCGTGGCAACATCTACGTCGACAAGGTCGAGCTTAAATGCATCGAGCTGGCCCAAAGGATATTCCGCTGCAAGTTCGCCGACGTCCGCCCCATATCCGGGACGGTTGCCAACATGGCGGCGTTGTTCGCGCTCACCAAACCCGGTGAGACCATCACATGCACCTCATTGGACCATGGGGCCCATATCTCCACCGCCAAGTTCGGTGCTATGGGTTTCCGCGGGGTCAATACCGTGACATATCCATTCAACACCAAGGATATGGTCATCGATGTGGACGAGACTCGCAAACTGTTGCTAGAGCAGAGACCGAAGGTGGCAAACTTCGGTCTGTCGGTGTTCCTCTTCCCCGCACCGCTTAAGGAGCTGAAGGAGACATTCGATGAGATCGGTTGCAC
>JGI20214J51088_10002436_pt1 | contig 12352 bp, 15 predicted proteins | sample WetSurMetagenome_FD_51088 | JGI IMG/M metagenome (IMG submission 51088)
CCTGAACCCCCGCCGCGGACAAGCCCTTGAAATCCGTGAACCCGCCCAGATAGGCACCGATACCGTCTACCAACAGTCGTACCTTGATGCCTTCACGTGCACGCCGCTTCAGATTGAATGCTATTTCGTCACCCAATCTATCCCGGGCGAATACAAACGTACTGAGGTCAATAGTGTGCGTCGCACCGTCGATCATGCGGCGCAACGCCCGCAACGCGGCCGTGCCATCAGCGTGGATATTCAGTTGACGGTATGTTGCGGCAGCAGGGAGTTCCATCATTGCTGCGAGCTTTTGTGTTTGTGCAGCAAGGTTGTCTGCAGTCGGTTGTAGTGCGGCCACTTCATGTTGTTTGTTGGGTCGATGGAGACTAGCTACCTTGCGAATACCGAACATCAGATACAGAGGCAGGGTTACATAAGGCAACAAAAAAAGTGCCGCGACCCAGGCGATGGCCGCCGACGGATGGCGGCGCAGATGCAGGGTATGCGAGGTGGTGAGATAGATGAACAAGCCCGCCGCTACGAACAGACCATGAATCGTTAGCCAACGGCCGGTCAGGGATTCAAGGATCGTTGTCATTTTTCATTTTGTCACTCCTGTTCCTTCAGGAGTAATCGGCGAATTGATTTCAATTCCTTTTGATGCAATTCACCGGGCTTGGGGTACTCCATCTCGAGCATGGTGAAGGTGTCGAGAATGATATGGGAAATGATCAACCGCGCATTCTCCTTGTCATCGGCAGGGACGACATACCATGGAGCATCCTTTGTGCTCGTAGCACTCAGGCACGCTTCATAAGCCTGCATATACCGGTCCCAGTATTTCCTCTCTTCGATATCGGCAGTACTGAATTTCCAGTTCTTGTCCGGGTCATCGATGCGCGCAAGGAAACGTTTGCGCTGTTCTTCTTTAGAAAGATGCAGGAAAAATTTGATGATGCGCGTACCGTTGCGGTGGAGATGTCGTTCCAAACCCACGATGGAGCGGTAGCGCTCCTGCCAGATTGTTTTCTTGTTCAGCAGTTCGACTGGAATATTTTGAGCCTGCAGAATTTCCGGATGCACGCGAACGATCAAAACCTCCTCATAATAGGAGCGGTTGAAGATGCCGATGCGCCCGCGTTCCGGCAGCGCCTGCGTTGTGCGCCACAGAAAATCATGGTCCAGTTCCTCCGCGCTGGGGTGCTTGAAACTGAACACCTGACAGCCTTGGGGATTGATACCCGACATCACATGTTTTATGGCGCCGTCCTTGCCGGCTGCATCCATGGCCTGAAAGATCAGCAGCACCGCATAGCGATCGGAAGCGTACTGCAGTTGTTGCAGCTTGCTCAACTCTTCAACGTGTTCCGCCAGGATTTTTTGGTATTGTTCTTTTGAATGGTAAACAGGTTTCACCAGGGTTGGCCACTTTTTCAATCTGACCTTGTCACCTTCGCGCACGCGGAAGTCGCCGGATTTGATTTTCATGTGGATCCTTTCGGGTTTTGCAGCTGCGAGCCCTGCGGCCGGGGAATGGTCAGTGCCTCAAACCCGGCAATGACATCGAACAACTCTTCGTCGATCCCGCTCTGCCGAAGACGGTGATAATCCCGATTGAGTCCCTCCAGCAGTTCGCCGATGTTCTTCTCCGCACGTTGCATCGCGGCCAGACGGCTGGCATGTTCGCTCGCCAGCGATTCGGCACATGCGCGGAACAATGAGATGAAAAGGTACTCGCTGATTAACGCATGCAAGGTCGCGTCGCCGCCCTCAAGTACTTCGGGCAGGTTTGCACCCGGCCATGCCAGCCTGGACAAGCCGGCCCGCCAGGTTTCGTCGAGCGGCAGCAGTCGCTGCATCACCGGTTCATAGCCCGCCCTGGATTTCGGACGATTGTAGAACAGGTAGACCTGCGCGATTTTCCCGCGCTCGCGCTGCGTCTCGATTTCTACAAGTACGCGCCTGACCAGGGATGTGATCGCGGCGATGGAGTTTGGCACCGGAAATTCTCCGGACACCGGCAAGCCGACCGTTTCGAGATAGCCCTGCACACGCTCGCCGACCGACCAGACATGCTTGTTGCCCGGCATGCCGTTCAGCGCATCGGCAGTGAATTCCGCCAGCACCTCGTTGAACTGGCCGACCAGCCCCTGATCCGAACCGAAAACCACTGCACCGGTAGCCGCCTTATCCTGTCGGGTGCTTCCTTCCGGGTAGATCGCCGTGCCGGTATGGCGCAACCAGGCGACCAGCCCCAGTTCCACGGTCCGGTAATAATCATCCAGCGAATGCACCGCCCGCTCGTACTGCACGATGCTCGCGGCAGCCAGCGCCTTCATTGTGCGTACCACCGACTCCAGCTCGGTGGCACCGCCGATCTTGCGGCGCAGATTTTCCGGCGTTTCGCTCATGATGATCCGAACGGTGCCAGCGCCACGCGCGCAAACTGCAGAATCGCTTCCCGGTCGCTGTCCATCAATTCCTCGACCGATGAGATGCGTTTGACCAGGTCAGCCGGGAATCCTTCCGCCGTTTTGCGCAGCGCAAGCTCGGCCTCGCGCATGCGTTCGAGCGGTACGGCGTCGAACAGCCTGCCGGTCAGCGCCAGCAACACGGCGATCTGTCCGGGCACGGATACCGGCTCGAACGCCGGTTGCTTGAGGCAGGCGCGCACACGCCGCCCGTGCTCGATGATCTTGCGGGTGGCCTCGTCGAGCCGCGTGCCGAAGCGGGCGAAGGTTTCCAGTTCCTCAAACTGCGCATAGGCGAGTTTGAGGTCACCCGATATCGCGCGGTAGGCGGCGCGCTGTGCCTGGCCGCCGACGCGCGATACCGATTTGCCGACATCGACGGCGGGCAGAACGCCGAGTTCGAACAGGTTCGGCGAAAGATATACCTGCCCGTCGGTGATCGAGATCAGGTTGGTCGGGATGTAGGCAGCGATGTTCTGCGCCTCGGTTTCGATGATCGGGAGTGCGGTGAGCGAGCCCCCGCCGAGTTCGTCGCACAGGTGTGTGGCGCGTTCCAGCAGGCGCGAGTGGATGTAGAAGATGTCGCCGGGATAGGCCTCTCGTCCGGGCGGGCGGCGCAGCAGCAGCGACAGCTCGCGATAGGCGCGCGCATGATTGGTGAGATCGTCGTACACGATCAGCACATCGCGGCCCGCCTGCATGAAATATTCGGCGATGCTGGTCGCGGAATACGGCGCGATATAGGAGAGGCCGGGAGGATCGTTGCCCTCGGTCACGACGACGACGGTGTATTCCATCGCGCCATTCTCGCGCAGATCGGCGATGACTTTGGCGACCGCGGAGGCGCGCTGGCCGATGGCGCAGTAGACGCACAACACATCCTGGCCGCGCTGGTTGAGTATCGTGTCGACGGCGATGGCGGTCTTGCCGGTCTGGCGGTCGCCGAGGATCAGTTCGCGCTGCCCGCGTCCGATAGGGATCAGCGCATCGACGACTTTGATGCCGCTTTGCAGCGGAACGGTAACGGGCGCCCGATCCATGATGGGCGGCGCGGGACGTTCGATCGGCATGCGCTTGTCGGTGATCACCGGCCCCTTGCCGTCGAGCGGATGACCAAGCGGATTCACGACGCGGCCGATCATGCCATCGCCCACCGGTATATCCACTACATGCCCCCTGCGCTCGACCTCGTCGCCTGCGTGCAGATTCCAGTAATCGCCGAGCAGGACGACGCCGATCTCGTCTTCATCGACATTGAAGGCGATGCCGAACAATTCACCGGGAAACTTTACCACTTCTTCGTAGCACACACCGGGCAGGCCGGCCACCCGTGCAATGCCGGTGGACAGGCTGGTGACGATACCGATCTCGTGCGCATCCAGCCGCTGCGCATGGGCCTCGCGCACCTTGTCGAGGTTGGCAAAGGCTTGGTCGATTGTTGCCTGCAAGTTTTCAGCCTTCATGTCGTTGTGCCTTCAGCAACACGGCAAGTTCCTTTTCCAGCGACGCAAAATGATCGGAAATGCTCCAAGCGACCTTCTGCCCCTGCAAAATGAGCTCGATGCCCCCGATCAGGCCGGGTACGGTCTCGAACCTGATCGGATCACCGGTGCCCAGCGTGGCCTTGATGGACTCCTCAACGGTTGCTTGCTGCGGTTGCGGCAACTCGAATGCGCTGCGCACGGTAACGATGCCCCGGCCCGCGATAGCCGCCAATTTGCTGCGCTCGCTATCGCCAAGTTCGCGCAGGCGGTGCACGAACACCTCGACCATGCGTCCTTCCAGGCCGGTATCGGAAAGTTCGGCCAGCGTCTTGCGCGCGATCGCAAACACCGCTGCCTGCGTCCTGCGCGCGATCTCCTCATGCAGGTTGGAGAATTCGTTGTTCAGCTTGTCCTGCAGCTTGCCCCGCATGTCGTCGGCTTCCTTGCGCACCTGGTCGAGCAGCCGACCGTGCTCCGCTACTGCGTCGCCGGTCGCCTTGCTCAGCAAACCATCGCGCTGGCGGTCGAACTCGTCGTTCTTGCGCCTGAATTCCTCACGCTCGGCCAGCGCCTCGGTCTTTTTCGCGTCCGCATCCGCCAACTCCGCAGCGATGCGCTGCTCGCGCGCATCCAGTGCCTTGAGGATGGGCTGGTACAGATAGCGTTTCATCAGCCACACCAATATGAAAAAATTGACGGCCTGCGCGATGACGGTGAACCAGTCGATCAGCATGATTATTTCGTTGCCGCCTGCGCGATCACATGATTCCAGAACGGGTTGGCGAAGATCAGGATCATCGCAACCACGAAACAGTAGATCGCGATGGATTCGATCATCGCAAGTCCGACGAATAAAGTGCGGGTGATCGTGGTGGCGGCGTCGGGTTGCTGGGCCAGCGAGCTCAGTGCTGTAGAGACCGCACTACCTTCGCCGAGTGCCGGGCCGATGCCGCCGATGGCGATAGTCAGGCCTGCAGTGATGATCGAGGCCATCGCGATGAGTGTTGTGCTATCCATGCCTTTTTCCTTTCATTGTGATTGCTGAAAACTTCATGCTGCTCCCGCTTCCTCCCGCGCTCGCGTTGCAGCCGCAATGTAAACGGTGGCGAGGATGCTGAAGATATATGCCTGCACCATGCCGGTCAGCAGACCGAGCAGGCTCATCACGACCGGGAACAAGAACGGTGTGACGGTCAGCAGGATGGCGAGGATCATCGTGCCGCTCATCATGTTGCCGAACAGGCGGATGGCCATCGCCAGCGTGCGCGACAGTTCGCCAATCAGGTTGAACGGCAGCATGATGGCGGTCGGTTTCAGGTAGGATTCGAGATATAGGGCGAGCCCGCTTTCGGAGATGCCATACAGCGGTACCGCGATGAACACGCTGAGCGCGAGCGCGGCCGTGGTGGACAGCGAACCGGTAGGCGGTTCGTAGCCGGGGATGATCGTGCACAGATTCGAAAACGCGATGAACAGGAACAGCGTGCCTATGAAACCCAGGTATTTTTCCGGGCGGTGCAAGCCGACTTCTGCGATCTGATCGCGGATGGTGACCACGATCACTTCGAGCAGGCTCTGCCAGCGCGAGATGCGCACTTTATGCTCGAGATTGCGCGTGACGAGGCGGGCGGTCACGACCAGCACCAGCATCAGCACCCAGGTGGTCACGATGGTGACGTTGAGCTTGAAGAACCCGTGTTGCCACAGGATCAATTCATCGGAACTAAGGTGCATGGACTGTCTCGCCCGGTATCTGTTTCGCGGTCCATCGGGTCACGATGAAACGCGCAATGAGGAAACCGAGCAGGCACAACAGCAGTCGCTGCCAGTCCGGACCCCCAACGAAATAAAAACCTGCCAGCACGATGGCGGTGCGCAACAGCAAGCTGGTGCCGAACCACAGCGCGGGTTGTCTGGCAGAGAGCCCCTTCCGCACCGTCCACCACAGGCCGCCGAAAAACAACGCACCGAGCAACATGCCTGCGATCATCACTATCACGAATTGCAACACTTCAGTCATCTCCGTTGCTCCCATTATCGGGTTCTTCCTGATCCCTGCGTATCTCACTATCTTCTTTAACGATCCAGTGCCAGGCGTTCAGGCAGCCTATGCCGAGGCCCGTGAGCAGCAGCGTCAGCATCCACGAATGGTTTGCCGGGTAGCGGTTGTCCAGCCAGACACCCAATGCGGCGCCGAGCAGTGTCGGCACAGACACCGACCAGCCCACCAGGCCCATCATGCCGAGACCTGACCACACCGTCCGCGTGACTTTGCGTTGTGCCCTGAGCTTGCGCGATTCCTTCGCGCCGACTTGGCGTGCGAATGCAGTCTCGCGCTCCGGCTTGTCAGCCACGATGATACTCCGTGAAATGGCGGACGAACCCGCTCTCCAGTCTTGCCAGTACAGCGCGCACCTGCCGCTCGTTCTCGTCGAGATTGACGAAATCCCGTGCGACCGCGTCGCGCAGCGTGCCGAGGTCCGTCCCGCCGATCGCGTTGCGCACCGAGACCAGCACGTCCGCGCCCGCCTTGACCAGTATGCCTTCGTCTACCGCGATGTAAACCTCGCCCTGCGCCTTCGTTTCGTAGGTCAGTATCCCGGGCTCCAGCGCTGTCACGCAATCGAGCCGGTGCGGCAACAGGCCGAACGAACCCTGCGGCGTCTCCACGACGATGCGGCTTACGTCGTCGATCTCGGCGTAGACCTGGTATGGCAACAGGATCTTGAGTTTCATGTCGCGACCACCGGCTGCTTGTCGGCCCCGGATAGAGACTGGTCGGCTTTGACCTTCTGCAAGGCTTCGTCGACACTTCCGATCATGTACAGCGCGCCCTCCGGCACATCCTTGAACTCGTCGCGCAGGATGCGCTCGCAGCCGTCAAGCGCATCCTCGAGGCTGACGAGCTTGCCCTTGATGCCGCTGAACTGCTCGGTGGTATAGAACGGCTGGGTGAGGAAACGCTCAAGCCGGCGTGCGCGCGCAACCACAGCGCGGTCGGTCGCGGACAATTGCTCCAGCCCGAGCATCGCGATGATGTCCTTCAGGTCATCGTATTGCGCGAGCGTATTCCTGATTTCCTGCGCCAGCGCATAGTGGCGCTCGCCGACGATACCGGGAGTGGCCATCTTGGAACCGGATTGCAGCGGGTCGATGGCCGGATAAAGCCCCTCGCTCGCGCGCTTGCGCGACAGTACGATGGAAGCGGACAAATGCGAAAAAGTATGCACTGCGGCCGGATCCGTGAAATCGTCAGCCGGTACGTACACCGCCTGGATCGATGTGATCGCGCCGGTGTCGGTGTTGGCGATGCGCTCTTCCAGTCCCGACAGCTCGGTGCCCATGGTCGGCTGGTAACCGAGGCGCGACGGCATCTGTCCCATCAGGCCGGAGATCTCCGAGCCGGCCTGGATGAAACGGAAGATGTTGTCGATCAGCAGCAGCACATCGCGGTGCTCGTCGTCGCGAAAATATTCCGCCATGGTCAAGGCGGCATGACCGACGCGGAAGCGGCTGCCCGGTGGTTCGTTCATTTGCCCGAAGACCATGACCATATTCGGCAGCACGCCGGCTTCTTTCATGTCGCGGTACAACTCTTCGCCTTCGCGGCACCGTTCGCCGATGCCGCAAAAAATGCTGACGCCTTCCTGATGGCCGACCATGTTGTGGATCATCTCGGTGAGCAACACGGTCTTGCCCACACCGGCACCGCCGAACAGACCCGCCTTGCCTCCGCGTTCCAGCGGAGCCAGCACGTCGATGACCTTGATGCCGGTCTCGAAGATCTCGGATTTGGTGGAGCGCCGCGCCAGGGGAGGCGGAGCGTTGTGCACGCTGCGCCATTCGATGCCGGAGGGTGAAGGATGGCGGTCGATGACATTGCCGAACACGTCGAACATGCGCGAGAGGATCGCTTTGCCGACGGGGGCCTTTAACGGCCCGCCCGTGTCTTTGATGACCGTTCCGCGAGCCAGACCTTGCGTGGGTGTCAGCGCAATGCCGCGTACGCGGTGTGCATCGAGCTGGGAAAGGACTTCGATGGAGATCTGATTGTCCGATCCGGCATGCAGGAGCGAATAGATCGGTGGCAAACGGTCATCGAACCGCATATCGACGACACTGCCGCGTACCGAGACGACTACGCCGCAATTGGATATGGCAGTCTTGACTTCCATTTTCGCTCCCTCTGGTCAACCTCGGTACAGTGTAGGCGTACGCGTCGCCAATTTCCAGCGGAGCTATTGTTGATGCAAATTGTCAATTACGCGGAAATGTCATCCAAGGCCTTGTGCATAGCCGCCAAAATCAGTTTGTCCGCGCCACTCTGATCGATCTCCGGAATATCCCAACCGAATATCGCGCGATATTTTTCAAGCAAGCCGCGCATGTCGGCAGCGATCTCCTTGCGGTGGGCATCCAGTTCCAGTTGTTCCATTTTTTTCATGGTGTACCTTTTTACTTTATGAACGTCGATTCGTTCCACATCACATAGTCGTTCGCTTTGACTGCCGCAGTCAGCAGTTCGACCAGGGGCATCCCGCGATGGGCTGTACTTACCACCGGTTCGTCGTCATTTTTGGCGGTAACTTTTGGAAGTGCCTTGTCCGCAGCCAAGGAACTCGTCAACAGATTCAGTGCATGCGAAACATCTTCCGCCCGGATGGAACCGGGCACGGTTGCGCTATGACCCATCATTTTAAGCATGGCAAGCGCGTCGTCCCCAAACAGGGTGATATTGGGATAGTTATCGGTTGAGAATGTCACCAGCATAGAGTCCTCCTCGAATCAAAATTGAATCCTTTTGGCAATCGCACAAACGCCATGCGCCATGTCATACATTTACTGCTTTGCAAACACGGCGTACTGTGCGTCTGCGCACATACAGTCAAAGTGAATTTGCCTTAGCTTGGCACATATTGCGTTGAGTCATATATTGTCTTTAGGGACGGTGCCATGCAAATTGGCGATCATTGCGTCATCTCCGGATTCGGGCGGGAATAAATATAGCCATGGAATACAAGGATTATTACAAGATCATGGGGGTTGCGCGCGACGCCACCCAGGATGAGATCAAGCGCGCATATCGTCTGCTGGCGCGCAAATATCACCCGGATGTCAGCAAGGAGCCCGATGCCGAAGCTCGCTTCAAGGAAGTCGGCGAGGCCAATGAAGTACTCAAGGATCCTGAAAAGCGTGCAGCCTACGACAAGCTGGGCGAAGACTGGAAAGCGGGCCAGGATTTCCGTCCGCCTCCGGACTGGAATACCGGCTTTGAGTTTTCCGGCGGGGGCTTTACCGGCGGCGACGCCGCGCAATTCAGCGACTTTTTTGAATCGCTCTATGGGCAAGGCTTTGGCGCGGGAAGCGGCCGCCGTGCGCAACCCCATGCAAAAGGCGAAGACCATCACGCCAGAGTGATGATCGATCTGGAAGACGCCTACACCGGTGCAGTCCGCACCATCACACTGCAAGTCCCCGAAGTCGACGCGCAGGGGCGTGTGGCGATGCGCGAACGCAAGCTCAACGTGACCATACCGCGCGGCATCCGCGCCGGGCAGCATATCCGCCTGGCAGGGCAGGGCGCGCCGGGTCTGGGGGCAGGCAAGTCGGGCGACCTGTTCCTGGAAATCGAATTCCGTCCGCACCCCTACTATCGCGTCGAGAAACACGATGTGTATCTCGACCTGCCCGTTGCTCCCTGGGAGGCGGCTTTGGGCGCAACTTTGAACGTACCCACCCCGGGCGGTGTCGTCGAGATCAAGATTCCGGCCGGCGCTGCTGCCGGAAGCAAGCTGAGGCTTAAAGGCCGCGGCATTCCGTCGGGCACACCGGGCGATTTATATGCTGTGCTGAAAGTCGCCCTGCCGCCTGCCGCCGATGAAGCGGCCAAAGAGGTATACCGCAACATAGCCGGGCAGTTCAAATCCTTCAACCCGCGCAGCAAGCTGGGAGTGTGAGCATGGACAACGATGAAATGCTGCCGCAACTGAGCGGGATCATTCTGGAAGAACAAACCGAATTGACGCTGGCCGATATTTGCCGCGCATGTGCGGTACACGCGGAATACATTATCGAACTGGTTGACGAGGGTGTACTTGCACCGGCCGGGCGCGAACCGGCCAGTTGGCGGTTCACCGGAATCCACATGCACCGGGCGACGGTGTCCTTGCGCCTGCAGCGCGATCTGGGGGTCAATCTCGCGGGCGTGGCGCTGGCCTTTCAATTGCTGGATGAAGTCGAAGTACTGCGGGCGCGGATCAGGGCAATGGAAAACGAATGAGGCGGTACTTCACCGGCGAACCGAATGACAGGAAATCCGCCGATCGAATTTGAACAACTTTGCTGAAAGGCGAGAGACGACCATGACCATCACAGACGAACTTCAAGCCACCATTGAGCAGATGGTGCAACGCGGCAAAGGCATACTCGCGGCAGACGAAAGCCAGCCCACCATCGCCAAGCGCTTTGCATCGATCGGGGTGGAGGCGAGTGGGGAGAATTGCCGCGCTTATCGCACCCTGCTGTTCACCGCCCCTGGCATCGAGAGTTATATCAGCGGCGTGATCGAATTCGAGGACACACTTGCGCAGTCCGCCGGCGATGGCACGCCGTTGCCTGCAGTGCTGGCGCGACGCGGTATCGTGCCCGGCATCAAAGTGGACAAAGGCAAAGGGCCGTTGGCACTGTCGCCCGGCGATCTCATCACTTATGGGCTGGACGGACTGGCGGAACGCTTGCGTGAACACAAAGAGCAGGGCGCGCGTTTTGCCAAGTGGCGCGAGGTCTACTCGATCGGCGAACAAAATCCCTCGATGCTGGGCATCTCGGCCAATGCCGAGATGCTCGCGCGTTATGCAGCGGTCTGCCAGGAACAGGGCATTGTGCCCATCGTCGAGCCGGAAGTGTTGATCGACGGAAATCACAGCCTGGCTTGCTGTGCCGAAGTGACCGAGGCGGTGCAGAAAGAAATCTTCCATGCACTGCATCGCCATCATGTCGTGCTGGAACATATGATACTCAAGCCCAACATGGTGCTGCCGGGCAAGGATTACCCGCTGCGGGCCAGCGCTGCAGAGATCGCGGCGGCGACCCTGCGCGTATTCCGGCGCACCGTTCCGGCGGCGGTGCCGAGCATCAATTTCCTGTCCGGCGGTTTGAGTCCGGAGGAGGCGACAGCCAACCTCAATGCCATGAATGCCGGCCTCCCCGGCATGCCGTGGCTGCTCTCGTTTTCCTATGGCCGTGCCCTGCAAGAGCCGGTGCTGCAGGTCTGGCAGGGCAAGCCGGAAAACGTCGGCGCGGCCCAACTGGCATTGCTGAAACGTGCAAGGTTGAATGGTGCAGCCCAGCGGGGCGAATATCTGGCCGCGATGGAGTCCGCGAATTGACCGATACTCAATACACGGGATGACAGGTTACGAAATCACAACGAATGGCCGGATTGTCGCGAATCGCTAAACTGTGCGGGCCGGTCGACGACAAAGACCAATCGAATCGATTGGACGCAACATGGCAAGCCAGGACATATCGCGCCCGATCCCCCCGATGAAGAATCCGATTTGAAGGAAAATCCATGAGCGAAAAGTCGCCGGCCAGTCACCCGCTTTATAGCCTGCTACCCACGGACGTCGAGGGCTTCGAATCGCTGGTCGATCTGGCCCTGGATATGCGCTGGTCCTGGAGTCATGCCACCGACGAAGTGTGGCGGGAACTGGATCCGGTGCTGTGGGACCTGACGCACCATCCGTGCGATGTGCTGCAGACCGTCTCGCGCGAGAAGCTGCGCAGCGCACTGGCCGGCCCGGCTTTCCGCAAGAAGATCGATGCCCTCATGCAGTCGAAGAAGCGGGCGGAGGACGCACCGGCGTGGTTTCAGCAAGCACATCCGGAATCGCCGTTGAACTGTGTTGCGTATTTCAGCATGGAATTCATGTTGAGCGAAGCGTTGCCCATCTATTCCGGCGGTCTCGGCAATGTGGCGGGCGATCAGCTCAAAGCCGCCAGCGATCTGGGCGTGCCGGTGATCGGCGTGGGGCTGCTCTACCAGCAAGGCTATTTTCGCCAGGTGATCGACCGCGACGGAGAGCAACAGGCACTCTATCCGTATAACGATCCAGGGCAATTGCCGATCAGGCCTCTGCGCAAACCGGACGGGGAATGGTTGCGGCTGGAGGTTCCGTTGCCCGGTTACTCGGTCTGGTTGCGTACCTGGCAAGTTCAGGTGGGCAGCGTGAAACTTTACCTGCTCGACAGCAACGACATCGCGAATTATCCGGCGCATCGCGGCATTACCAGCGAACTGTACGGTGGCGGGCCGGAGTTGCGGCTCAAGCAAGAGTTGGTGCTGGGCATAGGCGGGTGGCGTTTGCTCCGTGCCCTTGGCTTGCAGCCGGAAGTCTGCCACCTGAACGAAGG
>JGI20214J51088_10002437_pt1 | contig 12349 bp, 10 predicted proteins | sample WetSurMetagenome_FD_51088 | JGI IMG/M metagenome (IMG submission 51088)
CAATGTAGCTTATAAAAGCCTTACAAAAAAACACCTTCCTAAAATACCTGACGAAAATATTATATGCGAGCCATTCGGACGGAATACCGCTCCCTGCATAGGTTTAGCGTGTTTATATATAAAACAATTCGACCCAAAAGCAAACGTATTTGTAATTCCCTCAGACCATATAATAAAAGACATAACAGAATTTCAAAGAGTGGTTAAATGCGGACTAAAATTTGCAAATGATAATGGCGGAATAGTTACGCTTGGAATCAATCCAACAAAACCGGAAACAGGTTATGGATATATTCAATACGACGGTGATGACTCATATGCTGTTTCTATCGAGAGCAAAGAAAAACATTCTGTTGGCGATACTGTTTACAAGTTAAAAACGTTTGCAGAAAAACCAAACCTCGAAACAGCAAAAGCATTTATTGAAAGCGGAGATTTTTTATGGAATAGCGGCATGTTTATATTCAGGGTGGATACGATGATGAAAGAAATAAAAGGTTCGCTTCCCGAAATTTTCGGCTATCTTGTAAATCTCGAAAAATACTTACTGTCAAACGATTTTGATAAACAACTCGAACTCGCTTATGCACAAATAAAAGGTATATCCATTGATTACGGCGTGATGGAAAAATCTTCTGAGGTTTACACGATAAGAAGCCATTTTGACTGGAGCGATGTGGGTTCGTGGGACGAAATTTATAATTTAAAAGATAAAGATCCTAACGGAAACTATACACAGGGAATGACGGTTTTACAACACACTAAAAATTGCCTGATTATTAACGATCAGCGTATAACCGCTGCAATTGGGGTTGAAAACCTGCTGATTATAGATACCGATAACGGTTTACTTGTTTGTAAGAAAGGCGAATCACAAAATGTTAAAGATATTGTAGATTATCTTAGAAGAAAAGGACTGGAACAATTTCTATAAAATATTATTATGACAAAAAAAATTCTTTTTATTTGCATTGTTTTATTTATGTTTGCGGTTGAAAGCCACTCTAATGATTCGGGAATTAGAGCTATAGGCGGCACATGGGTCGTTATGAAAGATGAACACCCGACGGTTCAAATGGAACGCGAGAAAATTGATATGAATATATACGCAGAATATTATGATGTTATAGCAGAATTCACTTTTAAAAACAACGGTGATGCCTGTGATGTTTTTATGGGTTTTCCGGAATCCGGTTATGGCGACATGGGTGGAATTTGGGATACTACATCGGCGTTTTTATCATTCTCAACTTCTGTTGACGGAGTTACCGTCACAGCAAAGAGAGAATACGTAAAAGGAGAATTCGAAAGCTGGGACGAGTATAGAGCTTACTGGATAAAACAGGTTTCGTTTAAAACCGGTGAAACAAAAAAAATTACCGTAAAATATCGTTCTCCGCTTGGCTCCGGTATATCTGCCTATTATCAAGGTTCAGATAATTTTGTAAGGTACACATTTAGCGGGGGTAACTGGTACGGAAAAGTTCTCGAGAGTAAATTGAATATTTATTTTCATATTCCCATTGAAATAAGACCGAATGAAAAATTTGAAATTAAAAAAGAATTAGACCATTATATATATTACAGAACAAACTGGGAAGCAGAAGAATATTTCGAAGTAACATTTAAAATCAAAGAGTGAAAAAATATAATATAACATTTTTAATTTAACATTGGAAGAAGTATGAAATTAGAACATCTTGGTATTGCAGTAAAATCGCTTGAACAATCAGTACCTGTATTCGAAAAGATTTTCGGCGTAAAAGCATCGCCTGTTCAGGTTGTAGAAGAACAAAAAGTAAAAGTTCAAAAAATAAAACTCGAAAATTGCGACATAGAAATTTTAGAAGGAACAGACCCGGAATCCCCTATTTCAAAACACATAGAAAAGCGGGGCGAGGGAATTCAGCACTGCTCATTCGAAGTACACGACATTGAGAAATCACTTACAGAGTTAAAAGAGGGCGGAGTAAAACTTATTAACGAAACCCCGCGTGTCGGTGCGGATAATATGCTGATAGCTTTCTTGCACCCTAAATCAACCGCCGGCATCCTGATGGAACTTGCTCAGCCGGGAAAGAAATAATTTTGCTCTACTCTTTTACAGATTCCATTTCTAATTTTTCATATGAACGAAAGTTTAAAATCGAAACTCGAAAATCTTCCTGCTTCACCCGGTGTGTATCAGTTTAAAGATAGCTCCGGAAAGGTTATATACGTTGGCAAAGCGAAAATCCTGAAAAACCGCGTCAGGCAATACTTTCATTCACAGCCGTCTTACGGAAGAATCCCGATGATGATTTCCAAAATCAACGACCTTGAAATAATCACGACCGATAATGAAGTAGAAGCCCTGATACTCGAGTTCAACCTGATTAAAGAATTAAAGCCGAGATATAACGTAAACCTGAAAGACGATAAATCATATCCGTATATAGTAATTACAAAAGAACTCTTTCCTCGCGTTTTTCCTACACGCCAAAAAAGGACAGACGGCTCGAGATACTTCGGACCATACACGGATGTGAAAACTATGCGGTATGCACTGAAAACAATCAGGGATATTTTTATGATTCGTTCTTGCCACCTGAGCCTGACGAAAGAAAACATAGAAAATAAAAAATTTAAAATTTGTTTAGATTACTACATTCACAAATGCGAAGGTCCCTGCGAAGGGCTTGTAAATGCGAGCGAGTATAACCAAATGATTGATGAAGTTGCAAAACTTCTGAACGGAAAAACATCTACGCTTATAAAAGAATTAACGGAGAGAATGGATGAATATTCCGCAAATATGCAATTCGAAAAAGCCGCTAAACTCAGAGATAAAATAGACGCAATAAGTGTTTATTCTTCAAAACAAAAGATGGTTGACGAAGAAATCATAGACAGGGATATTTTTGTGGTCGAAACCGAAGGAAACGACGGGTGCGGAATGATACTGAAAATAAGAGATGGCAAGGTGATTGGAAAATCACATTTTTATTTGAGCAATGTTTTGGAAAAAGAAGACGATGAGTTAATCGAAAATCTTGTGATTAATTATTACAGCAAGTCCGATTTTATTCCGGATGAAATATATTTGCAAAAAGAAATCGAAAATATAGACACAATAGAAAACTGGCTGGAAAAAAAAGACAAAAAGAAAGTTATGCTTGTAGTTCCTAAGATTGGAGAAAAAACAAAGCTTGTAAATATGGTTAAAGCAAACGCAAAACTGATGCTGGAAGAATTGAAACTTGCAAAATTAAAGCGTGAATTTATTGCTCCATCGGTTGAGGCTCTTAAGCGTGATTTAAGAATGGAGAATCTTCCGCGGAGAATTGAATGTTTCGACATCTCTCACATACAGGGTACGGACACAGTTGCTTCAATGGTGGTTTTCCAGGATGGTAAACCGAGAAAATCCGAATATAGAAAATATAAAATAGATAGTGTATCGGGTGAAACCGGACAACCCGATGATTTTCTCTCTATGAGAGAAGTTGTTTTCCGCAGGTACAGGAGACTAATTGAAGAAAAAAAATCTTTTCCTGATTTAATAGTAATCGACGGAGGAAAAGGACAGCTCTCTTCCGCAATTAAAGTTTTATCTGACCTTGGAATCTCTTTGCTTAAAGAAAATAAAGAATCTATATCAGAAGTTAAAAGCGAAAAGTTAAAAGTTAAAAGTGAAAACGAAGTCGATAATAAAACAATTGAACATTTGAAATTGAACATTGGCAAATTGAATGTGATTGGTTTAGCTAAAAAGTTAGAGGAAGTTTATTTCCCGGGAGAGCCCGATCCTTACACAATTCCCAAGACATCGAGCGGGTTAAAACTTCTTCAAAGAATCCGCGACGAAGCCCATCGCTTCGCCGTTACATTCCATCAGGATTTAAGGGACAAACGAACACTCACTACGGAACTTATCGAAATAAAAGGTATCGGCGAAAAAACCGCAAAAAAATTGTTGACCGAGTTCGGCTCAGTAGAAGCATTAAAAGAAAAAATTAAATCGAATTACGAAGAAGTTGAAAAGATAGCCGGGAAAAAGAACGCGAAAACACTTTCAGAGTTCTTTAAATAAAACCTACTTTTCGTCTTTTTCTATCCGTGGCAATAACCCAATAACCCAATAATTCAATAACCCAATAACCCAATAACCCAATAACCCAATAACCCAACAACCCAATAACCCAATAACCCAATAATCAAATAACTAATTTTTGTATTTTCTGTTTGAAGAAAAACAAATACATTTAGCGAAATAAGAATATTATATGAAGCTGAAAAAACCTCCTAAAACATTCGTTCTTGATACAAATGTGATTTTGCACGATTCAACCTGTATACACCAGTTTAAGGATAATAATATTGTAATACCAATTACGGTGATTGAGGAGATTGACCACTTCAAGCGAGGAAGCCAGGTAATAAATTTAAACGCACGGGAATTTGCACGAACGCTGGATTCCCTTACAGGCTCTGCATTATTTGACGGCGGTATTTCACTCGGCAAGGGAAAAGGAAAAGTTAAAATAGCCATAACGAAAGGATTAAACGACGAGATAAAAGATGTTTTTAGAGAAGATAACCACGACCACAGAATTTTAAGTACAGCTTACGAAATCCAAAAACAGCTTTCTTCAAAGGAATCCGTTATTCTTGTTTCAAAAGATGTGAACCTGAGAATGAAGGCAAAAGCAATCGGAATACTCGCCGAAGATTACACCACCGATAGAATTAGCCTCGAAGAACTTTACAGCGGAAAAGGAACACTCGAAAATTTCGACGATAATTTACTCAATCAAATATTCCAGGTACCATTTCAGATACCCGCGCAGAAAGTTTTAAAAGCCGATAAAGGAGAAGTTCATCCGAATAAGTTTTATGTAATCCGGAATGCCAGCCGCTCGGTACTTGCATACCTTGACAACGAAATGAAGACTGTAGAAAAAATCGATAAGAATTATATCTATGGCATTAAACCAAGAAATGCAGAGCAGACATTTGCCGTATCTGCTTTGATTAATAATAACATCCCGCTTGTTACAATAACAGGAAAAGCAGGAACGGGAAAAACCTTGTTGGCATTAGCTTCGGCATTATTCGTGAAAAAAGAATTTCGCCAGTTATACGTTGCAAGACCGGTAATTCCTTTGAGCAATAAAGACATAGGTTTCCTGCCCGGTGATGTTGACAGTAAACTTGCACCTTATATGCAGCCGCTCTGGGATAACCTGAAAGTTATTCAAGATCAATTTCCCGATACGGATAAGCACCACCTGCAAATCAACCAGATGATAAAAGATGAAAAACTGATTGTAGAGCCGCTTAGTTATATAAGAGGTAGAAGCCTGCAGAGAATTTATTTTATTGTAGATGAAGCACAGAATTTAACTCCACACGAAATTAAAACAATAATTACTCGTGTAGGCGAAGGTACGAAAATTGTATTTACCGGCGATATTTACCAAATCGACCATCCGTATTTAGATTCGCAGTCGAATGGTTTATCATATTTAATTGAAACTTTTAAGGGGCAAAAACTTTATGCTCATATAAATCTTGAAAAAGGCGAGCGGTCTGAACTTGCAGAGCTCGCAAGTAATTTACTATAATCATATGAAGATAGGTTTTTTACAGTTCAAACCCGAATTTGGGAAAGTCAAAGAAAATATATCGAAAATCGAGAATATGGTTTTTGAAAAAGATTTCGATTTACTGGTTTTGCCCGAACTTGCAAATTCGGGATACCTGTTTACCAGTAAAGAAGAACTCGAAGAATATTCCGAAAGAGTAAGTGATGGGATTTTTTGCAGTTCACTGCTGAAAATATGTACAAAGAAAAATTGCTTTATCGTTGCAGGATTTTGCGAACGGGCAGAAGAAGATAAAACAGTTTATTACAATTCATCCATACTTGCCTATCCGGATAATAGATTTTCGCTTTACAGGAAGATTCATTTATTTTACGAAGAAAAGAATTTCTTTACTCCGGGAAATTTAAAATACAAAGTAGAAAAAATTTCGGGTGATAAATTTGGTGAAGTAAATATCGGTATGATGATTTGTCTCGATTGGATTTTTCCCGAAGCCGCACGGACACTGGCTCTGCATGGGGCGCAGATAATTTGTCACCCGTCTAACCTTGTAATGCCTTATTGCCAGAAAGCAATGTATGCACGCGCAGTCGAAAACGGAGTATTTATTATTACAACCAACAGAATTGGCGAAGATGTTAACCACGGAAAAGAAATTACATTTACAGGTAAAAGCGTTATGTTTTCACCGCGGGGAGATTATCTTGCAAAAGCATCGAAAGATTTGGAAGAATGCATAATAGTTGAAATTAACCCGGAAGAGGCACTCGATAAATATATTAACGAACATAACCATTTATTTAATGATAGAAGAAAAGATTTTTATTTCTTAAATTAAAATAAAGAATTATATTATCGCAGATTAGCAATTTTGCTCTTTTACTGAATGCAAACGATATAAATAATTGAATATTGTATCCGCGGCGGCGGATACATTGAATATAGTGTTCGCTGAATAAACTACTTTTTAAAAATTAAATTTGATAGTTATGGCAGACACAAAAACAGCTTTAATCACAGGGGCTTCAAGCGGAATAGGACTTGAACTTGCCAAAATTTTCGCCTCAAAGGGAATAAATCTTATCATCGTTTCCAGAAAAATAATCGAACTTTCAAGGCTTGGTACGGAGTTAAGCGGAAAATATAAAATTTATGTGGAAGAAATAGAAAAAGACCTGTCTGTGCCGGGGTCGGCAAAGCAGATTTATGATAACGTTAAATCGCTTGGCTTTGATATTGATTTTCTTATTAACAATGCCGGTTTTGGAGATTACGGATTATTCTATAAATGCGATTGGGAAAAACAAGAGCGTATGATAAATTTAAATATGCTGACCCTCACACATCTCACGCGGCTTTTTCTTCCTGATATGATAAAAAGAAAAAGCGGGAAAATTATGAACGTTGCCTCCACCGCGGCTTTCCAGCCGGGTCCTTTAATGTCAGTGTACTACGCATCCAAAGCATATGTTTTATTTTTCTCCGAAGCCATTGCAAACGAGCTTGAAGGAACAGGCATAACCGTTACGGCATTGTGTCCGGGTCCGACAAAATCCGGATTTCAGAAAGCGGCTAATGTAGAGCACTCCAAAATGATGGATGGAAAATCGATACCCGACTCGAAAAAGGTGGCGGAATACGGATACAAAGCGATGATGAAAGGTAAAAGAGTTGCAATTCAGGGAATGATGAACAAGGAACTTGCCTTTTTTTCCCGTCGTGCCCCGAAGAAGTTTATACTGAACACAGTGAGGAAAATAAACGAAGAGAGGGAATAGTTATTTAGTTAATAGAATACACAGATTGCAAAAAACACGTTTGTTAATCCGGTGAAGGCCGGAACGATAAAAAGGAAGCTGGTTCCTGCCTCTATTTGACCATTGATAGGTGCAGCAGGCAGACACCATTCACTATTCATAATTTCTCACCCACTTTCTTTACAAAAGGTATTTTAAAAGACCTTTATCTTTGATATATTTAGCAAATTCAATTTTTATGTATAATTCCATAGTATTAGTAAAACAGGTTCCTGATACTGCAAATATTTCGGGGAAAGTGATGAAGGATGATGGGACGGTAAACCGTGCAAAATTGCCCGCAATTTTTAACCACGAGGATAAAATTGCTCTCGAATTTGCACTGCAGGTAAAGGATAAATTCGGCGGGAAAGTCTCTGCCGTTACAATGGGTCCTCCGCGTGCGTCTGATATACTTCGCGAGTGTTTATATATGGGTGCGGATGCAGTATACTGCGTTACAGATAGGAAATTTGCAGGTGCCGATACACTTGCAACATCCTATGTTTTAAGCGAAGCAATTAAAAAAATCGGGAATTACGATATTATTTTCGGAGGCAGGCAGGCAATTGACGGTGATACAGCACAGGTCGGTCCGCAAACAGCGGAGAAACTTGGCATTCCTCAAATTACATACGCAGAAGAAATTTTAGAACTGAAGGACAGAAAAATTAAAGTAAAAAGAAAGATTGACGGGGGTTTTGAAATAGTTGAATGCCAATTGCCCGTTCTGATTACCGTATTAAAAGGTGCGGCTGACCCGAGACCTTTCAGTTCAAAAAAACTGATGGCATATAAAGGTGCAAAATCCCTTGCCGACTTGGAAAAGATGGTAGAAGGAAACTCTCTTTTGTACATCGATAATCTTGTCCACGAATATAAAGAAAGAAAACTTTTTATAGAGACACTTACTACAGACGATATAGATGTTGACCCGGAAAGATGTGGTGTGAAAGGCTCTCCGACAAAAGTGCACAAAGTCGAATCTGTTGTGCTTGCAGGGGGGAATCACATACAAATCGAGCCGACAAAAGACGGGATTTCAAAGCTGGTGGATAGTTTGATAGAAGATAGAATTTTCTAATAAATAACAAATAACAAATAACAAATAACATATAGCAAATAATTGTTGATTAAAAAAGTATGAGCAAACCACAAGTTTGGGTATTTATAGAGCAAAGAAGCGGAAAACCTGCCGATGTTAGCTTTGAGTTATTAAGCAAAGGACGGAAACTCGCCGATAATATGGGCGGAATATTAAAATCCATTGTAATTGGACATAACGTAAAAGAAATTGCTGTGGAAACTTTTAATTATGGAGTAAATGAAAGTTATTTGATTAACCATCCCGAATTATTTTATTACAGGACGCTTCCATACAGCAGGATTTTAGACGGACTTATTAAAAAGGAAGTTCCTCGAATTGTTTTATTTGGGGCGACCGTTATCGGGCGTGACCTTGCACCACACGTTGCATCGAGTACGAAAAGCGGGCTGACAGCGGATTGTACGGATTTGAAAATTTCCGATGTAAATTATCTTAATAAACCATTTAAAAATTTACTCCTTCAAATCAGACCTGCATTTGGCGGAAATATTATAGCGACGATTATCACCCCCGATGTGCCGGTTCAAATGGCAACCGTTCGGGAAGGTGTGATGGAAATGCACAGGTTCGATAAACCAAATGAAATTAAAATCAGGGAAATACCATTTACCCCAACAGAGTTAGATGACGTCTTAAAGGTAATTGAACAGCACAGGGAAGAAAGCAAAGTAAACCTTAAGGGTGCCCCTATTATTGTTGCCGGCGGATACGGACTTGGCTCGAAAGAAAATTTTAACCTTTTGTTTGACCTTGCAAAAGCAATCGGTGGCGAAGTTGCAGGAAGTCGCGCAGCTGTGGATGCAGGATTTATTCCATCCGAAAGGCAGGTCGGACAAACGGGCGTAACGGTAAGGCCAAAATTATATATTGCCGTAGGAATATCGGGTGCGATTCAGCATCGGGCAGGAATGCAGGAAGCAAATAAAATTATAGCAATTAATACTGACCCCGAAGCACCTATTTTTGATATCAGCCATTATGGAATAGTCGGGGACGCGATGGATATTATTCCGAAATTTATAGAAACATATAAACATAAACTGAAATAAAAAATATGCCAAACTTTTTCACCGAAAACCACGATATACAATTTCACTTCAACCGTCTTAATTTTGAAGAAGTTGTAAATATGATTGAGGATAATTATGAAGAAGCAAAGAAATTCAACTATGCTCCGATTAATTATGAAGACGCGATTGAAAATTACAGGAAGGTAATGGAAGTCGTTGGAGATATCGCGGGAAATTTTGTTGCACCGCGTGCCGCAGATGTTGACCACGAAGGAGCACAGTATAACAATGGTAAAGTTGATTACGCAAAAGGCACGCAGGAAAACCTTAAAATGCTTTCAAAAGCCGATTTAATGGGAATGGTGCTTCCGCGTCAATACGGAGGTTTGAATTTTCCGTTTACGATTTACCTGATGGCAACGGAAATGATTTCGAGAGCGGATGCATCACTGATGAATCTTTTTGGCTTACAGGATATCGGTGACATGGTAGCTAAATACGGAGATGATGACCAGAAACAGGAATTCGTTCCGAAGTTCACGACCGGAGAATATACAGGTGCAATGTCTCTGACCGAACCTGACGCAGGCTCGGATTTACAGGCAGTAAAAATGCACGCATATCAGGATGAAAAAGGTCAGTGGTTTTTAAGAGGAATGAAAAGGTTTATTACAAACGGAAATGCACATGTTCATCTTGTACTTGCACGCTCTGAACCGGGGACAAAAGACGGAAGAGGTTTAAGTATGTTTGCCTGTTATGGCGACGAAACTGTAAAGGTAAGAAGAATAGAAAACAAACTCGGAATTCATGGCTCACCAACCTGTGAACTTCAGTTTAATGATACACCCGCTCAACTTGTCGGGCTAAGAAAATTCGGGTTAATAAAATACGTTTTCGATTTAATGTACAGGGCAAGGATGGGAGTGTCGGCACAGGCACTTGGCATTTCGCAGGCTGCATTCGATGAAGCTTTGATGTATGCAAAAGACAGAGTGCAATTCGGAAAAGCAATTTATAATATTCCTGCGGTTTCTAATTTGTTAATCGATATGAGAGTAACCCTTGAAAGTAACCGTTCCCTTATGTATGCGGCGGCAAAAGTAGTTGACAAAAAAGAAAGACTTGAAGAGGTGATTAACAGAACAAAAAAAGCAGGCGGTTCGGTCACGGATTTAAACAATGAATTAAAAGCTACAAATAAAATTGCAAATTTCCTTACCCCGATTACAAAATTAGTATTAACCGAATCCGCAAATAAAATAACATACGATTCACTTCAAATCCACGGTGGTACGGGATATATGAAGGAATTCAGAGTCGAGCGACTCGCACGTGACGCAAGGATTACAAATATTTATGAAGGAACGTCGCAACTTCAAGTTGTCGCGGCTATCAGCGGCGTGCTGAACGATATTCTAAAAGACTATTTTGACAAAAAAGAAAAGAAAGTTTATGCGGGTGGTCTTGAAGTACTTTCGAATCACCTGAAAGAAATAAGGGAAATATTGCGTGATTCGCTTAAATATGTGGCAGATAAGAAAGATACGGGATTCCAGGATGTTGCGGCAAAAGAACTTGTTGAACTTTATACATTTATGTATGTCGGGTATTTGCTTCTTGATGAAGCAGAGGAAAACCGAAAGAAAATATTTATTGCAAACAGGTATATACTTAATGCTCTTGCGAACTCCAGAAAAAATGCAGAACTGATTAAAAGTGAAACGTATTCCGATATTTTGCATTTAGATGAAATAGTGAAGTAACCCGGGAAAATTTAAAGATTTAACATTAATAATTCTAAACTAATATTATGTTCTACTACAGAATTTTTGACGATAAAGAAGAATTGAACTTTTTTAAAAGTTCATTGAGCTATGAAAAAATACGTGAATATATGACAGAGTACGAAAAGTTACACCAGGAATACGTTAACAAAGATTTTATCAGTTACCTGAAAGAGCAGGATGAAAAAACCGAAATAATCGAAGTAACAAATATTTATTATTAAAAAAAACAGCTTTGCTCTTTCTGTTGTTCATTCAAAAATGCCGAATCTTATTCCACAACATACATACGATTACAAGGAACTCTGGATACTAATCCGAAAAAGAAACAGGTGGCTGGTTAACCTTCGATATTTTGCATTTCTTTTTTTGCTTTCCTTTTTGATTATTTCCAAATACCTGTTCAAACTTGATTATACCGATAATCAGTTTTATGTTTTAATAATTCTTACACTTTGTATTTTAACATATAACCTGATAGTTTTTTACATTTCTAAATCTGAAATTGTAAAAGATAAACAGAACGGAATAAACCCGATTGTAATTTCATTGATTCAAATACAGTTAGATCTGTTGGTACTCGGATTAATTGTCTATTTTACAGGCGGAATCGAAAGCCCGTTTTATATCTTTTACATATTTCATATGATAATCGGAAGTATGATACTTCCGGGCTATATTATTTATACGATTGCAGGAATAATCGTTGTTAGCTTTTATCTTTTATCGTTTGGCGAATATTCCGGAATGATTATGCATTATGGAGTAGTAGGATTATATAGTACACCAATTTACAATAATTTCGAATATGTTATAATCTTTGCAACTGCGTTTGGCGTGATGATGGTTGTAAGTGTTTTCCTCGCAAACTCAATAACCAGTGCACTATACAGACGTGAACAGGATTTGAAAATTACGCTTGATAAACTTAACAATGCGGAAAAAATAAAGCAAAAATATATAATGGGCGTCGTTCACGAAATAAAAAGTCCCATAGCGGTTGTTCAATCATACCTCGATATAGTACTCGGGAAATATGCAGGACCCGTTTCCGAAAATG
>JGI20214J51088_10002439_pt1 | contig 12330 bp, 12 predicted proteins | sample WetSurMetagenome_FD_51088 | JGI IMG/M metagenome (IMG submission 51088)
CGATGGCATCGTCGTGATGCCGGCGGCCGCCAGTGGCTGATCGAATCGAACCGCCGGTCGGCGCGGCCGAAATCGAGGCCATCGCGCGCCGTTGCCGGCGCAAGGTGACGCAGCGGGCGATGTTCGCCGCGGGCGTCGCCGTGCTGCCCGTGCCGGGGCTGGACTGGCTCACCGACGTCGGCGTGCTGGTCAAGCTGCTGCACGAAATCAACGCTGCGTTCGGTCTCACGCCGGCGCAGATCGAGCACTTGGCCCCCGAGCGCCGGCTGGTGCTGATGCGGGCGCTCAGCGCGGGCGGTGCGATGCTCGTTGGCCGCATCGTCACGCTCGACCTGGTGCTGGCACTGTTGCGCCGGGTCGGCGTGCGGCTCACGGTCCAGCAGGTGGCGAAGTTCGTCCCGTTCGCCGGCCAGGCCGTGTCGGCGGCGCTGACCTTCTCGGCGTTGAAATTCGTGTGCGACCAGCATATCCGCCAGTGCATGACGGTCGCGCGCCAGCTCGGACTGCCCGCTACCAGCGCCTCGGACTGAAGGTGCCGGCCGCTACAATGGCCGCGTTCGGGGTGTAGCGCAGCCTGGTAGCGCAACTGGTTTGGGACCAGTGGGTCGAAGGTTCGAATCCTTTCACCCCGACCAACGATGCAGGGCGAGACCGTCGGTCGACCTGCATTCTTCGCCGAGCCCGTCGCCGACCCCGCGCGTACCGCGCCCGAAAGTCAACGGCCGATGTTCAGCGCCAATGCCCGCGCAGCAGCGCACCGGCGTCGATGACGGGTTCGCCTTCGGCCGTCCGCGGCGAATCGGCTGCTGGCGCCGCCGGCGCCACGCATTCGAACTCGCCCTCGATTGCCGACGGAACGAAACGCGAGCGCGACGCGTAGAGATGGCGGTCGCCGAAGGCGCGCTGCTGCGTAACGTAGAAGCGCTGCGGCACGATCAGGTTCAGGCTGTCGCGTGCGCGCGTCATCGCCACGTAGAGCAGGCGGCGCTCTTCCTCGATCTCGGACGCATTGCCGGTCGCCATGTCGGCGGGCATGCAGCCGTCGACCACGTTCAGGATGCTCACCGCGTTCCACTCCTGGCCCTTGGCCGAGTGGATCGTCGACAGGATCAGGTAGTCCTCGTCACGGTGCGGCGGGCCGGCTTCGTCGCTGCTCGCTTGCGGCGGGTCGAGCGCGAGTTCGGTGAGGAAGCGTTCGCGCGTCGAGTGGCCGGCGGCGATGTGCGCGAGCTGATCGAGGTCGGCTCGGCGCACGCGTGCATCGTCGTGCAGGCGTTCGAGGTGCGGCTGGTACCAGGCGATCGCGCGCCGCAGGTCGTCGGGCCAGCGCGCGGCGTCGCCGCGCAGCCGCGTCCATTCGTCGCGCAGCGAGGCCCAGGCGAGCGCGGCCTGCGCCGGTGGCTTGAATGCGAATAGCGCCGCAGCCGGGTCGGCCGCGCCGGCCATCGCGTCAAGCAACCGCGCCACGCTCGCTGGCCCGAAGCCGGGCAACAAACGCGCCACGCGAAAACCCGCGATCCGGCTGCGTGGGTTGTCGGCCCAGCGCAGCAGCGCGACGACGTCCTTCACGTGCGCCGCCTCCAGGAAGCGCAGCCCTCCGAACTTGACGAACGGAATCCGACGCCGCGTCAACTCGAGCTCGAGCGCGGTGCTGTGGTGGGCGGTGCGGAACAGCACCGCCTGCCGCTTGAGTGTCAGCCCCTCCTCGCGCTGGCGCAACACCTCATCGGCGACCCAGCGTGCCTGAGCCGCTTCGTCGTCGACCGTGACCAGACGTGGCCGCGCCGATGATGCGCGATCGCTCCACAGCGTCTTCGTGAAGCGCTCGGCGGCGAGCGCGATGACCGCGTTCGACGCCCGCAGAATGGGCTGCGTCGAGCGGTAGTTCTGCTGCAGCGTGACGACGCGCGCCGGTGGGTCGAAGGCCCGCGGGAAGTCGAGGATGTTGCGCGCCTCAGCGGCGCGGAAGGCGTAGATCGCCTGCGCATCGTCGCCGACCACCGTGAGGCCGTACCCGTCGGGCCGCAGCGCGAGAAGGATCTCGGCCTGGAGCCGGTTCGTGTCCTGGTATTCGTCGACGAGCACGTCGTCGAAGCGCGCCGATATGCCCGAGGCGAGCGCTGGCTGNCGCATCACGTGCCACCAGACGAGCAACAGGTCGTCGTAATCGAGCGACTGCTGGGCCTGCTTGTCGGCGGCATAGGCGTCGAACAGTGCCGTGAGCTCGGCCTGCCAGGGCGCGCACCACGGAAAGACGTCCTTCAGCAGCGCGGCCAGAGGCAGCCGGCTGTTGACGGCGCGCGAATGGATCGCCAGGCAGGTCGGGGCGAGCGGGAAGCGGTTCCTCGTTGACCCCAGGTCGAGGCGCTGTCGCGCCATCGCCATCAGGTCCTGTGCGTCGGCGCGGTCGAGCACGCTGAACTGCGGCGCCAGGCCGATGCGTGGCGCCAGCTCGCGCAGCAGCCGCGCGCCGATGCCGTGGAAGGTGCCGCACCAGGGCAGCACCGGTGCCGACACCGTGGCCGGCAGGTGCAGCGCCTCGTGCAGCAGGCGGCCGACGCGGCGCCCCATTTCGGCGGCGGCGCGGCGCGAGAACGTCATCAGCAGCAGGCGCTGCGGGTCGGCGCCGTCGAGTACCCGCTGCGCGACGCGCGCGGCCAGCGTCATCGTCTTGCCGGTGCCGGCACCGGCGATCACGAGCAGCGGCGCGCCGCGGTGCAGTGCGGCCTCGCGCTGTTCGGGGTTCAGTTCGGCGAGCGTCGACAATGTCCGGCACAAGCAGTCCGCAAGCCCCGAACTGTATAGACATCCAGACTTAGACGATGAACGCTGCTGCCTTCTTGATCTACGGTCCGGCGCGGCCGGCCTGGCCGCTGGTGCTGGACTCGCCGCATTCAGGCACCGAGTTTCCGTCCAACTTCGGCGCCATAGTCGACCGCGACGCGCTGCGCGACGGCGAGGACTGTTTCGTCGACGTGCTCTGGCGTCCGGCCACGGCGCTGGGCGTGCCGCTACTTGCCGCGCAGTTCCCGCGCACCTACGTCGACGCGAACCGGCACGAAGGCGACATCGACCTGGCGCTGGTCGAGGGCGGCGCCTGGCCGGACGCCTGGGCGCCTAGCGGCAAGGCCGCGATCGGCAAGGCGCTGGTCTGGCGCACTCTCGACGACGGCCGGCCGATCTACGACCGCAAGCTCGGCGTGGGCGAGTTGCGCGCGCGCATCGCGTCCTGCCACCGGCCCTACCACCAAGCCCTGCGTGGGCTGCTCGACGCCGCGCACGTGCGCTTCGGCCGGGTCGTGCACCTGAACTGCCATTCGATGAATGCCGTCGGTGGTGCGATGGGCGAGGGTGGCGCCGGTGTCGCGCGTGCCGACTTCGTGCTCGGTGACCGCGACGGCAGCAGTTGTGCCCCGGCGCTGACAGAGTTTGTACGAGCCTGGCTCGCGGCGCGCGGCCATGCGGTGGCGGTCAACGACCCGTTCAAGGGCGTCGAGTTGGTGCGCGCCTATTCGGCCCCGGCCAACGGCCGGCACAGCCTGCAGGTGGAGATCAACAAGCGCCTGTACATGGACGAGGCGACGCGCCGGCCACACGCCGGCTTCGAGCCCTTGCAGCGCGAGCTGGCTGCGCTGGTCGCTGACCTGGCTCGAACCGCGCAGGAACTGGTGCAGGCAAGCGCGTAGCGATGCGGGATCTGCACGAAGCCATCGCTTGCCGATGCCGACGGCCACGCGCGATGCGCTGCTGGCCTGCCCGGCGAGAATCGAACTCACAACCTGCGGCTTAGAAGGCCGCTGCTCTATCCAGTTGAGCTACGGGCAGCTCGGTCGCGGAGGATTCTAGGCGGCGGGCTCAGCGCGCCTTGTACTGCTCGCTGCCGAACAGCACGGCGCGCGAAGGGTCGTCGCTTAGCGGCTTGCGCTGTGCGGCCAGCACCTCGACGCCGCGCTGCACCGCCGGGCGCGCGCCGATCTCGTCGAACCAGCCCTTCAGGTGCGGGTGATCGTTCCAGTCGATGCCTTGGTTCTTCCAGCTGCGCAGCCAGGGGAAGATCGCGATGTCGGCGATCGAATACTCGGGCCCGGCGATGTACTTGGTCTTGGCGAGCTGACGGTTCATCACCGAATACAGGCGCCTGGCCTCGTTCGTGTAGCGCTCGATCGCGTACGGGATCTTCTCGGGCGCGTAGATGCGGAAGTGGTGCGCCTGGCCGAGCATCGGCCCGACGCTGCCCATCTGGAACATCAGCCACTGCAGCACCTCGTACTTGCCGCGCGTGTCCGCGGGCAGGAAGCGGCCGGTCTTGGCCGCCAGGTAGAGCAGGATCGCCCCCGATTCGAAGAGCGAGATCGGTCGGCCATCGGGCCCGTCGGGGTCGACGATGGCGGGGATCTTGTTGTTCGGGCTGAGGGCCAGGAACTCGGGCTGAAACTGGTCGCCGGCACCTATATCGACGCCAATCGTGCGATACGGCAGCCCGCACTCCTCCAGCATCACGTGGACCTTGTGTCCATTCGGCGTGGCCCACGAATACACTTCGATCATCGCTTTCCCCTTCGGGCGCCACCGTCGGCGCGACGTCGCGTTGCTGGGCAAGTTTCAAGCGGACTCTAATCCATGCTCCAAGGTTTGAAGCGCTGGTTCTCCAGTGGCCCGAGCCCGTCCCCGGAATGGCCGGAGCTGGTGGCCTGGGCCGAAGCGCGCCAGTTCGCGTTCCGCGGCGTGCGCGACGCCGAGGGCTTCGTCATCGAAGGGCGTCTTGGCGCGCTGCCGTGGCGGCTCGAGTGGGGGCCGCCGCAGCGCAGCTACGTGAAGGGTGCCGAGCTCCGGCTGCGCGCCGAGATGGCGCTGCCTTCCGAGTTGCAGGTGCTGGTGCTCAATCGGCGCCTGCAAGAGGAGATGGAGCGCGCGGTCTTCGACCAGTACGTCGAGGGCGTGCAGACACGCATCGACAACCAGACCCCGCCCGAGATGCGCTGGCTCGTGATGTTCCCCAAGCTTGCGGGCAGCGAGCTTGGCGCGTTGCGCGAGCGCTTCGTCGCGCTGGCGAATGTCAAGCCCTGGCTCGTCGCCTGGCTCGAGGGCCCGCTGGCCACCGCGCTGGCGTCGACACGGCTGCCGCCAGAGTCGCCGCTGGTGCTGATGGTCGGTCGCGGCCGGCTCACGCTGCGCCTGGCGCTGGCGTCGCCCGACCTGCGCGAGATCGAGACCGCGCTGCGCCTGTTCGAAACCGCTATGCGCGAGTCGCGCCGCGCTGCCAGCGCGGGCACCGAGGTCGACTCGCCGAGTACCCAGCCCAGCCTGTGGTCGGCGAGCGCAATGCCCACCGACCCGCGGTCTGAGTAACGCCGCCGGCGCGGTTCAGGCCGCTGCGATCTTGCCGAGCTCGATCTTCGCGATCGCGTTGCGGTGCACCTCGTCCGGGCCGTCGGCGAAACGCAGCGTGCGCGCGCCGGTGTAAAAGCCCGCCAACGGCGTGTCATCGCACATCCCGGCGCCGCCGTGGACCTGCATCGCCCAGTCGATCACCTGACAAGCCATGTTCGGCGCCACGACCTTGATCATCGCGATCTCGGCCTTCGCGCTCTTGTTGCCGGCGACATCCATCATCCACGCCGCCTTCAGCGTCAGCAGCCGCGCCTGCTCGATCATGCAGCGCGCCTCCGCGATGCGCTCCTGGGTCACGCCCTGTTGGGCCACGGTCTTGCCGAACGCGGTGCGGTGCGTCGCGCGCTCGCACATCAGCTTGAGCGCTCGCTCGGCCAGGCCGATCAGCCGCATGCAGTGGTGGATGCGGCCGGGCCCCAGGCGGCCCTGCGCGATCTCGAAGCCGCGCCCTTCGCCGAGCAGGATGTTGCTCGCGGGCACGCGCACGTTCTTGAAGTCGACCTCCATATGACCGTGCGGCGCATCGTCGTAGCCGAACACGTTCAACGGACGCAGCACGGTGATCCCCGGCGTCTCGCGCGGCACCAGGATCATCGACTGCTGCGAATGGCGAGGCGCCGTTGGATCGGTCTTGCCCATGAAGATGAAGATCTGGCAGCGCGGGTCGCCGGCGCCGCTGGTCCACCACTTGCGGCCGTTGATCACGTAGTGGTCGCCGTCGCGCTCGATGCGGGCCTCGATGTTGGTCGCGTCCGAAGAGGCCACTGCGGGCTCGGTCATCGCGAACGCGCTACGGATCTCGCCGCGCAGCAGCGGCTCGAGCCAGCGCTTCTTGTGCTCGGCGCTGCCGTAGCGCACCAGCACCTCCATGTTGCCGGTGTCGGGTGCCGAGCAGTTGAAGACTTCGCTCGCCCAAGGGACTGCGCCCATGATCTCGGCCAGCGGCGCGTATTCCTGGTTCAGCAGCCCGGCGCCGAGCTCGCTCTCGGGCAGGAACAGGTTCCATAGCCCGGCGTCGCGCGCCTTGGGCTTGAGCTCCTCGATCGTCTGCAGCGGCGTCCAGCGCTTGCCGGCGGCGGTGTTGGCATGGATCTCGGCCGCGTAGCGGGCCTCAGCCGGGTAGACATGTTCCTGCATGAACGCGCCGACGCGTTCGCGCAGGGCCTGGGTCTTGGGGGAATAGCCGAAATCCATGGTGAGGTCTCCTTGGCGGTTGAATTCAGCGCGCGGCCTGGGCGAACTGCCAGGCCATCTGTGCCAGCGGCCGCGTCGAGGCGCCCGTGGCCTTGGCCTGCGCGCTCGAAGCGATGCCGTCGACTACGCGCTTGGCGATGCCCTGCGTGATCGACGCCAATCTGAACAGGTTGTAGGCGAGATAGAAGTTCCAGTCGGCCATCAGCGCCTGCGCGTCGGCGCGTCCGGTGCGTTCGCAGTAGCGGCGCACGTAGTCGGCCTCGGACGGGATGCCGAGCGCGTCGAGATCGAGCCCGCCGATGCCGCGGAAGGTGCCGGGCGGGATGTGCCAGGCCATGCAGTGGTAGCTGAAGTCGGCGAGCGGGTGCCCCAGCGTCGACAGCTCCCAGTCGAGCACGGCGATGATGCGCGGCTCATCCTTGTCGAACACGAGGTTGTCGAGCCGGTAGTCGCCGTGCACCACCGATACCTGGCTGCTGTCGAGTGCGGTCGCGGGCAGGTGCGCGGGCAGCCAGGCGATGAGCTCGTCCATCTCGGCGATCGGCTCGGTGATCGAGGCCAGGTACTGCTTGCTCCAGCGGCCGATCTGGCGCTCGAAATAGTTGCCGGGCTTGCCGTAGCCGGTGAGCCCGGCCGTGCCGATGTCGACCCGGTGCAGCGCCGCGATGACGCGATTCATCTCGTCGTAGATCGCGCCGCGCTGGGCGCGTGTCATGCCCGGCAGCGACTGGTCCCAGAGCACGCGTCCGTCCATGAACTCCATGATGTAGAAGGCGCGGCCGATGACGGCCTCGTCTTCGCACAGCAGCAGCATCCTGGCCACCGGCACTTCGCTGCCGGCGAGCGCCTTCATGACGCGGAACTCGCGCTCGATCGCATGGGCCGAGGGGAGCAGCTTAGCCACCGGGCCGGGCTTGCTGCGCATCACGTAGGTGCGCGCCGGCGTGATCAGCTTGTAGGTCGGGTTCGACTGCCCGCCCTTGAATTGCTCGACCTGCAGCGGGCCGGCGAAGCCCGGCAATGCACCGGCCAGATGGGCTTCGAGCGCCGCGACGTCGAAGGCATGGCTGTCGGCGACGGGGCGGGTTCCGGTGAACTGTTCCATGGGTAGCTCTCAGCGTTCGGCGATCGCGAGCAACTTATCGCGCGAGAGCACGACCAGCCGCGCCGGCTCGACGCGCACCGCGCCTTCGCGCTCGAAGCCCTTTAGCTCCTGGTTGACGCGCTGGCGCGACGCGCCGAGCAGCTGCGCCAGATCTTCCTGCGCGAGCTGAAGTCCGATCCGAATCTCCTCGCCGCGCTCGATGCCGTAGCTGCGCGCGAGGAGCAGGATCTGCTTGGCCAGGCGGGCCTGCAGCGGCCGCGTGTTGAGGTCCTCGAACTGGTCGAACAGCAGCCGCAGCCGACGGCAATTCAGGCGCAGCAGCGCGTCGTAGAGCTCGACATGCTGCGCCAGCAGCTCCTTGAAATCGGGTTTGCGCACGACGAGCAAGGTGGTCTCGCCATGTGTGTCGGCGTCGTGAGTGCGCGGCAGACCGTCGAAGAGCGCGATGTCGCCGAACCAGACGCCGGGCTCGGCATAGGTCAGCGTGACTTGCTTGCCCGCCAGGCTGGACGTGCTGATGCGCACCGCGCCGCGCGCCACGCCGCACCATTCCTCGGCCTGGCCGCCGCGCGACGCCAGCGGTGTGGCGTCGGCATGGCGGCGCACGAAGGCGCGCGAGAGAATGGCCTGGCGAAGAGGGGTCGATAGTTTGGCGAACCACGCGCCGGACTCGATGTTGTGTCGCTCGTCGATTGTAAGAACCGGGGTAATCATGGCTTGTCTCGGGTGCGACATAAGCGCGACCATCGCATTGTCCATTGCCCTTGCCGGAGAGCACCCATGCCCGCGTCAGCACTCCATGTCCCGAACCTGCGCGACCAGGTCAGCGCCGAAGAATGGCGCCAGCGCGTCGACCTCGCCGCCGCGTACCGGCTGGTCGCAATGTTCCACTGGGACGACCTGGTCTTCACCCACATCAGCGCGCGCGTGCCGGGCAGCGAAGGCCAGTTCCTGATCAACCCGTACGGGTTGATGTTCGAGGAGATCACTGCGTCGAGCCTGGTGAAGGTCGACGCGGCGGGCAACAAGCTCGATGACTCGCCGTTCGCCATCAACCCGGCCGGCTTCGTGATCCACAGCGCCGTGCACGGCGCGCGCCACGACGCCGGCTGCGTGCTGCATGTGCACACGCTCAACGGCATCGCGGTGTCGGCGCAGAAGGGCGGCGTGCTGCCCTTGTCGCAGCAGTCGATCTTCGTGCTGTCCAGCCTCGGCTATCACGACTACGAAGGCGTTGCGCTGCGCGACGACGAGAAGCCGCGCCTGGTGCGCGACCTCGGCGAGAACAACTTCCTGATGCTGCGCAACCATGGCCTGCTAACGGTCGGCCCGACGGTGGCCGACGCATTCGTCTCGATGTACCTGTTCGAGACCGTCTGCACGATCCAGGTCCGCGCGCTGGCTGGCGGCGGCGAGCTGGTGCGCGTGGACCCGAGGATCATCGCGACGGCGCACCAGCAGGCGGCCCAGGTGACGCGCGGCCTCGGCGCGACACTCAGCTGGCCGGGCCTGCTGCGCCGGCTCGACCGCAGCCATCCCGGCTACGACACCTGAGACGTCAATCGGCTCCGAAGCGCGGCGCGCGCTTGTCGGCGAAGGCCTGGATGCCTTCGCCGCCGTTCGGGTGGAACAGGTTGCGCACGAAATGGTCGCGTTCGGCGTCGAGCTGTTCGCGCAGCGTACGCTCCGGGGCGGCATTGATCAGCTCCTTCACGCTCGCGAGCGCGTTCGGCGCCATACAGGCCAGCCGCACCGCGATCTCGAGCGCGCGCGCCAGCGCCTGGCCGCTGTCGGAGATCTGCTGCACCAGCCCCAGTGACTGCCATTCGCGCGCCGACATCGGCTCGGGTAGCCAGGCCATCTGCAGCGCCAGCCCGCGCGGCAGCAAGCGCCCCAGGTGCCAGGTGCTGCCGCCATCGGGCGACAGCCCGATGCGACCGTAGGACAGCACGAAGCGCGCGTCCTCCGCGGCGACGACGAGGTCGCAGGCAAGGGCGAGCGCAGCACCGCCGCCGGCGGCGAAACCCTCGACCGCAGCGATCACGGGCTTCGGGAAGCTACGCAGCGCCTCGATGAAGCCGTGGAAGCGCTCCATCGATTGCGCCTGATCGGCGGCGTCGGCATGGCGCGCCGCGGCCAGGCGCTGCAGGTTGCCGCCCGCACAGAAATGGGCGCCGTCGCCGCGCAGCACGATGGCGCGGATCTCGGCGTCGCCCTCGGCCATGCCGAGCGCCTCGATCCCCGCCGCGCAGGCCTGCGGCGAAAGCGAATTGCGCGTGGCCGGGTCGGACAGCGTCAGCACCAGCGCCGCGTCGCGTCGCTCGGTCAGCATCTCGGAGGGCATCGTCGCTCGCCTTTCAACAGGTGTGACTTTTGACTACTCCCGGCCCTGAAGGACCGAGTCTCTCGCGGGCCGGCGCCCACTTGGTCGCGTCGCCGCGACCCGTTTTCTGCCGTGGGCGTGGACNAAGCCTCCCCGCTTCGAACNGGCCTGCGCAGGACGTCCTCCGGTCGTTTTCTTGCTGAAGCTGCGCTTGGGCCTGGCCTGCCTCTCGATAAGCATGGCCAGGCTGTTGGCGATCTGCACCTTCTCCGCGTTGCCCCACAGGCCCATGGCACGGTCGCGGATGTTGCGCGACGCGTTGACGTCGGCATCGGCCGCGTGGCCGCACTTCAGGCAGGCGAACATATCGCGGCCGGGGCGGTTGCCCGCGTCGATGCTGCCACAGTCGTTACAGCGCCGGCTCGTGCGAGCCGGTGGAACGAGCAGCAACACGCCGCCCGCGGCGGCGAGCTTGTGTCCCAGGCGTGTGCGCAGCGCCCCGGGGGCCAGGTCGAGGATGGATCGGTTCAGACCGGCCTTTGCGGCGACGTGCTTCCCCGGCTTCTCGACGCTGCCCCTGGCGCTGGCCGTCATGTTGCGCACACGCAGATCCTCCGTCGCGACGACGGCGTGGTTCTTGGCGCTATCGGGGGCGACCTTCTCCATGGCGTCGCGCCAGGCCCGGGCCTGAGCGGCCTTGAAAGCCGCCAGGCGCGAGATTGCTATGCGACGGCTCATCGACCCCTTGACCTTGCTGGCCACGCGCTGCGGGACCTTGGCCAGATGGGCGGCGTCGCCGGCGCGAGGCATGTCGTAGAGCTTGCCGATGCTGAGCACGAGCGGCTGCGCCACGCCGAGGTCAATGCCGATCACGGCCTCGCCGCTGCGGTCGACCGGCGCGTCCACTTCCCGCTCAGTGAGCACCGAGGCAACCCAGCGACCGGCCTCGCGGCGGACGGCGAACGACAGCAGTTTCGTGCCCTCGGGGCAATGGCCCGGTTCGGCACGCAATTGACCGCGCCCAGCTTGGGCGGGTGCAGGCTCGCTTGCTTGATGGAGCGGGTGCGGCGCTTGCGCGTCACGCTCAGGTTGCCCGTCAGCGTGATCTGCGCCGGATCGGGGCATCGGAACGAGTCGTCGCGGCCGCGCTGGCGTGGCTTGGGTGCCCCGTCGCGGCCGGTCCTGGAGTTCTTGTAGGCAGTCTGCGGATCGACGAGCGCTTGCTGCAGGAAGTGGTGCGGCGCCTCGCCGAACCGGGGGAATTGGGCCTTTAGCTCTGAGATCTCGCCGGCCCGGCTGGAATAGCTGATCGATCGACCCGGCCGAGCGAACCAGCGTCGCTGATCCAACCCGATGTTGCTGATTGCTCGGCGGCATCCGGCAATGCGCGCGGCCAACGCCGTCTGCTGCGCATCAGGCAGCAGACAAATACGAATGGCTTGTCGCGCGAGCATGTTTAAATTATGCTTGGTCTAAATATGGCACGCAAGTGGGAACGAACAGACTATCACCGTGGAAGGAGTGTTGTTTGTCTTCTACATGTGCACTTGGTCTTTATAACAAAGTACAGGCGAGGCGTGCTCAGTGAGCGCGCCCTTGAAGTGATCCACGGGGCTGCCGCGAAGGTTTGCGAGGACTTCGCGGCGCGGCTTGTCGAGATGGACGGGGAGGACGACCATGTGCATCTGCTGGTCGAGTACCCGGCCACCGTGATGCTGTCGCGGCTGGTCAATAGCCTGAAGGGGGTCACCAGCCGACAGCTTCGTGCCAAGGAATTCCCAGAAGTAACAGCCAGGTTATGGGCCGACCACCTCTGGAGTCCGAGCTATTTCGCCATGAGTTGTGGTGGAGCCCCCATCGACCTCGTCCGCAAGTACATCGAAGACCAACGCCGCTGAAGCTGCGAGCTCGCTATCCCACCCTGAAGCAACGGGTTTGTGCGGGCAGGATCAGGGATCAACGATGGCGCGCGGCATCGTGTCACGCAGAGATCTGATCGCGCTCCGCCGGGCTGGACCTGTAACTCGACGTGATAGAGTGCCCGCGGCCCGTCCAGACCCCCCTCTTTGCATGCAGAAAAAGCGGCTCCTGCCGTCGTTCGTGATCGCCTTGTTCGTCGTCTCGACGGCACCCGCGGCGTTCGCGCTCGGCTGGCGCCCGGCACCGCAAACCGCCGTGCTCGGGCAGGCGCTGGATTTCACCGCCGCGCTGCGCCTCGACCCGGGCGACACGATCGACGCCGAATGCGTGAGCGCCACTGTCGACGTCGGCGACCGCCGACTGCCGCGGCCGCTCGTCGAGCTGACGGTGGACAAGC
>JGI20214J51088_10002440_pt1 | contig 12330 bp, 10 predicted proteins | sample WetSurMetagenome_FD_51088 | JGI IMG/M metagenome (IMG submission 51088)
CGCGAATCGTATCGTGTCCTTTGGCGTATGTGCGACAGGCTTCTCGACACCGGCTTCCGGCCTGGAAGACGCCTGGAATCTCTGCCAGCCGACGTAGCCAACAGCAGCCAGTATCACCAGCACAAAACCCGCTATTAATTTCTTCAACTGACCGCTCACTCTGGTTTCTTCCCCGCCGTATCTTTCGTTTCGCGATTCCACCAACCGCCACCCAGCGCCTGGAACAGTGCGGCAGTGTCCCCAAGCCGGTTGGTCTGTGCCTGCACCAGATTGATGTTTGCCAGCTGCTCGTTCTGCTGCACGACCAGCAAGGTCTGGAAATCCACTGAACCGGCCTCGTACTGCTTTCGCGTCAGATCGCCCATCTTGCCCGCTGCCTGCGCCGCCGTCGCGGCGGCTTTCAACGCCTGGGCATCGGATTGGATGACATACAGCGCATCGGCCACGTTCTGCAATGCAGACATCACTACACCGCGGTATTGTGCACCGGCGAGGGTCAGTCCCTGTTGCGCTGCGCGCGATTTGGCGCGCAGCGTTCCGCCGTCGAAAATGGTCTGCGCGACATTACCGGTCAGATCAAAGAAACCACCGCCGTTCTTGAACATCCAGTTCGGCGACGACGCCATCCCTCCAATCGCGCCGGTGATGGCGAACTGCGGCAATGTATTGGCGATAGCCACCCCGTATTGGGCGCTGGCGTAATGCAGCTGCGCTTCGGCAATACGCACGTCAGGGCGTTGCTCCACCAGTTTTGAAGGCAGGCTCAACGGCAATTTCTGCGGCAGATGCAACGAATCCAGCGTAAACGTTTCGTCGATATCCTGATCCGGCGTATTGCCGGCCAGTACGCGCAGCAGGTCCCGCGTCTGCTCCATTTGTTGCTGCAACGGGACCAGCGCCTGCTGGGCAAGCGCGCAAGTCAACTCCTGCTGCGTCACGTCCATCTCGGAGACATAACCGAGTTTGAGCTGGTTGCGCACGATTTCCAGTGCCTGCTGGTCCAGGCTGACGATCTTGAGCTGCGCCGCGATCTGGGCGCGCAACGAAGCTTCCTGAATGGCGGCGGCAACCACGTTGGAAGCAAGCGTGATATAGGTTGCCTCCAGTTGCATCTGCTGCATCTCGACCTGTGCCTGTGCCGATTCCACCAGCCGGCGGTTCATGCCGAACACGTCCGGTGCATAACCGACAGTGAGTTGTGCGACGTGGAAATTGTAGTAAGCCGGGCCGTTGTATTTCGGCCCCGCCGGGTTGGAATAAGTCTGGATGACCGAACCGTTACCTTGAATGCCGGGCGAGTTACCACCCATGTTGCCGGCCAGTTTGTTGCGCGAAGGCGAGTAGCTCGCCCCGACCGTGGGATAGAAAAATCCCTGCTGTGCAGCCGTGTACTCCTGCGCCTGGCGCAAGGCGGCCTGTGCGGCTTCGATATCCGGATTGGTTTTGAAGGCGCGCTTGATCAGCGTATCGATCTGGGGCGATTGGAACAGCGTCCACCAGTCCGCAGGTATTTCCTGGGCCGGAACAAATTTCTGCGCTTCGCCAAGCGGCACCGGTGCCGTCGCAGTATCCTGCGTCGCGGCAGGCACGCCATAACTCGTGGCCGCAGGTGCGGCGGGATGTTTGAAGTCCGGGCCTGCTGCGCAACCGCACAAAGCAGCCAACAGACAAAACGACACTGAATTTTTCGACGACACCTTCAAACTGACCACCCTGAAAACAAACCGGAATTGCACGCACAACGCGAAATCCAGAAGACGTGCGATTTTAACCGAGTATTAACGAACATCTCGAGATATTCCCTGAAATCCGGTTATATAAAAATTTACATTTGCCGGACGCATAGAACACCGCCATCGATCAAAGTTCCAGATGAAAGCGAAGGGCGTAAACGTCGATCGGTCCGCGATCGGCATTGTAGGCAGGGTTCTGGATGCGCTGATAGTCCGCAGTCAACCAGCAGTCCTTGCCAAGACTCAAACTGTAAAAACCTTCAACAATATCTTCCGGCCGGTAATTCAATTTGCCGTCGCCAATGAAAAACGATATCCCACCAGCCTCAAGGAACCGGCGACGGTCCGCCGATATGGCGTTGCGCATCAGCGATAGACCGACCGTATCGCCGTGTCGCTGCCATTGATCGCCCTTGACCAAGAGGCCACTGGAAAGCGAAGCGTCCGCTTCGGTAAAGGCATAGGTCTCCGTGCGTCCGTCCGCTTTCATGGTACGCATGAAGAACCCCGTGCTGTCGCTGACTTCCTGTTCAATATTGACGCCCAGCCCGTACTTGGTCTTGACGCCGGTGCGCGCCGCATAGAGCGCATCCGGTCCGGTATACGAACCCGGATGGGTATTGAGCCATGCCAGCGCATCGCTGAAGCTGGCCAGGTTGGCGCGATCCCGCCACCCCAGCACCCGCACCGCGCCGGGGCGGCCATACAGCGTATGCGCATGTTCGACTTCGAACTGGTCTCCGTAGTGGCTGCCGATCGCGTAGTCGAGCGGCAGCCCATTCGGGGTCTCCGGCCCCGTCATGCGGCCGTAGCGCAGTACCCAGTTATCCCGGTACCATTCGCCGGCGAAGCCCCAGCCGAAACCGCGCGCGTCGGCCGCATAATCATAAGCCGCATAGGTCATGTTCCCCCAGTTCATGAACTGGGTGCGCGGATCCTTGGCGTAGGTGTTCGGATCGAAGACGTCCAGCGTCGAAAAATTCCCGACCGTCAGCACAAAGCGATTCTTGTCATGCCAACCCGCCATCTGGTTGAGGTCGGATTCGACATGCTCGGCACCGCCGCCATTGTTCCAGGTCTGGCGAAGAAAAAGCTTCTGCCTGTAAAGGGTGGGGTTGGGCCCGGCGGCGCGGGTGATCTCGCCGTTGGTGAAGCCCGCAAGGCCGATCAGGTTGCCGGAAAACGGCATCCCCTGAAAGACTTCCGGAGTGAAATAGACTTCGCCGTCTTTCCAGGGGCGAAACCCCAGAAAGGCATCCACGGAAAACGTGTACATCGTCTCGGCATTCGAGTTCAGGCTGTTCGGCCCGGAATAGGCCGCCGGGTAGGCAGGATGTCTCTGCCAGTTGTATGTCGACTGCATCCTTGCGGTCGTATCTTCGACATCGGATGCGTCCGCATGGCACCAGGACGGCACGACAAACCCGATCAATACAAGCACGAGCGCGAACGGGGGGGGAACCACACCCAGGCACCCAGGTAATTTAAGACGCACAGCCCTTCTCCTTTTCCGTCAAGACAGAAACCTTAAACGGGGATATTCAATACATACCACCGTCGGCATGGGCGCAAGCAGCGTTGGTAATAAGGAAAAGGGATAGAACCGTTTGACAGGTCATTGATGCCGCTCCCCGCGCTCGGCGAGTAAAGGCAGCGAACTGCGCGATAGTGTGCCGATTACTGCCCCGCTATACCGACGGATGAACCACTATTTCTCGAACAAGTACCCACAAATGGCCACCGGCAAAAATAAGCGCGCGGATTCTGCATTCAGATCACATGAATGTAAAGTGACATGTCGTCGGCCTCGACCGAAAGATTTCAGGTTGCATGACCTGCCGCTTTGGTGCGATTCGGGATATTGGGTTATATTCCGACAATATGCACGAATACAATACCGCGACCGCAATGAGTCCACCCGTCACCCTTTCGGCACAAAATCTGGTGCGTCACCGCGACCATCGTGTGGTTGTGGACAACGTATCGCTGGAACTGAGACGGGGTGAGGTGTTGGGACTGCTGGGACACAACGGCGCAGGCAAAAGCACGACTTTGCAGATGCTCACCGGCGCGTTGCCGCCGCATAGCGGAACGATTCAGGTATGCGATTACGACCTGTTGGATCAACCCCTGCAGGCTAAAGCCTGCATCGGGTTCCTGCCGGAACACCCTCCGTTGTATCGCGACATGCGCGTCGATGACTTTCTGCTGTTCGCCGCACGCTTGCACCGCATACCTTCCTCAAAACTTGCCGCCGCACTGGAACTGTCGAAGCAACGCTGCGGCTTGCAGGATTACGGCAGGAAACTCATCGGCGCGCTGTCCAAAGGCTACCAGCAGCGTGTGGGCATCGCCCAGGCCATCATCCACAACCCCGCAGTTGTGGTTTTGGACGAGCCTACTGTCGGTCTCGATCCGGCGCAGATCCGCGACATTCGAGCGCTCATCCGCGAACTCGGGAACAGCAGCAGCGTGATTCTTTCCACGCACCTGCTGAACGAAGTAGAGAGCATCTGCGACCGCGTCATCATTCTGCAAAAAGGCCGCCTGATCTACAGCGGGAGCAGTGCGGAGATGCTGACGAACGGCAACATGGAAGAGGCCTTCATGCTGATCACCGAACAGTCATCTCCAGAAGCCACCCGATGAAACGACGTCTCGTCATGACTGCTACCCCCACCCCAACCCTCCCCCGACGGGAGCACCAAAGGCAGGCAATCCACTGTCCGGCAAGCTGGACGTGGAATTGTCACAGGGGACAATCGATGCTTCGCGATCTTCAATTCTTCGGGGCGGCCGCCATATGATCCGCACCATCGCAAAGAAGGAATTACACAGCCTGGTCTCGGCGCCTTCCACCTGGTGGATGTTGGCAGTGATGCAAGGCATGCTCGCTTATTTCTTCTTACTGTCCATGGGCGAATACTTACAAAAACAAGCGCAATATGCACAAATGGACAGCGCGCCCGGAGCGACTATAGTCATCGTATCGCCATTGTGCAGCGTACTGGCGCTGATGCTGATGATGCTGATCCCGCTATTCACCATGCGCCTGATCGCGGAGGAACGCCGCAACCGGACATGGGTAATGCTGCTCACCGCTCCTGTCTCTGCCTCCCATATCGTGCTTGGCAAGTTTATCGGCCTGATGCTGCTGATCGTGTTCATCGTGGCATGCTGCGTTGCAATGCTATCGACCCTGATGCTCGGCACGCATGCCGACATCGGCCTTATGCTCGCCAATATTCTGGGCGTGCTGTTGCTCGCCGCCAGCTATGCCGCGCTGGGCCTGTATTTTTCGGCCTTGAACAGGCAGCCCGTCATCGCCGCCTCCGGCGCGCTGGGAGTATCGTTCGGCCTGTGGCTGCTTGACTTGACCGCCAGCGACAGCCGCGGTTTCCTGCGCGCGATCTCGCCGAACTCGCACTTCCAGAACCTGAACACGGGAATGGTCAACAGCGCCGACCTGATCTATTTTGTGCTGTTCATCGCAACTTTGCTGTGGCTGACGATACGCCAGTTGAACAACGAACGGCGACACGCATCATGAAACGTTTCCTCCCCCCGCTCAAGCGGATCGCCTCGCTATTGTTCGTGCTGGTTGCCGTCGGCGCGCTGTTCCAGCTTGCAGCGCGTTATCCCGCTCAGTGGGATGTCACCCAGAACGCACTGAACAGCCTGGAACCGGGCAGCGTGGATGCATTGGCCCTGCTGAAAGGACCGGTGCAGATCACGGTGTATGCCACCCAGCAGGACGCGCGATTTGGCGACATACGCAAATTCATCAGTGAATTCGTTGCCCTGTATCAACGCTACAAACCCGACATCACATTGAGATTCGTCGATCCCGTCAAAGAACCGGAAGCGATGCGCAAAGCCTCCATCAGGGGTAACGGGGAAATGGTGGTGGAGTTCGCGGGGCGCAACGAGCACCTCACCACACTGAACGAGCAGACGCTTTCGGGCGCCCTGCTGAGCTTGGCCCACAACAAGGACCAAGCGCTGATGTATCTGGGCGGCCACGGCGAGCGCAAGCTGGAAGGCATCGCCAACGACGACCTCGGTGACTTCGGCGCCCGCCTGAAACAACTCGGCTACAACGCTGTCAGCCTCAACCTCGCATTGGCGCAGGATATTCCAGCCAACACCAGCATGATGGTGATCACCCATCCGCAAATAAGGTTGATGCCGGGTGAAGTCGGCAAACTGCTGCATTACATCGATAACGGCGGAAATCTGCTGTGGCTGGTGGATGCGGAGCCGCTACGGGGCCTGGAACCCCTGGCCGAGAAGCTGGGGATATCGTTCATGCCGGGTATCGTGATCGATCCGGCCGCACAGGAGATGAATGCCCCGCTGAATTGGACGCTCGGCACAGGCTACCCGCCGCATGCAGTGACGCGCAACTTCGACCTCATCACGGTATTCCCGAATGCGCGCGCAATAAGCGTCGATCAGAAGGATGGATGGCAAACCCATACGCTGGTGGAAGGCGCTCCGCGTGGCTGGGTCAGCGATCACGGGATCAGCAAACACCTCGACAAGGACCGCGACATCCCAGGCCCTTTCAGTCTGTCTGTCGCACTGCAGCGCACCGTGAACGACCGGGAACAGCGCATCATCGTGGTCGGCACCGGAAGCTTCCTCGCCAACATCTATTCCGGTAACGGAGGCAATCTTGATCTGGGCATCAACATGGTGAACTGGTTGGCAAACGAAGAGCGCCTCATCACAGTGCAGCCGCACGCGGCAAAAGACGGCAAGATCACCCTGAGTAAAAACCAGCTGACGATAATCAGCGTGAGCTTCCTCATTTTGCTGCCGCTTCTGCTCATCGTTGTGGGCATACTGCAGCGGTGGCGCAGAAAACACTGAGCGATGCCCGAGCTGCCGGAGGTCGAAACCACCCTGCGGGGCATCGCGCCGCACCTCAGCCAGCGGCGTATCGCCGATGTCGTCGTCCGCAATCCAAAACTGCGCTGGCCCATTCCAAACGACCTGCCGAAACTGCTGCGCGGGCACTTGATACTCGGTTTGCGGCGACGCGCCAAATATCTGCTCATTGAATTCGAGCATGGCACGCTCATTTTGCATCTGGGCATGAGCGGTAGCCTGCGTATTCAGCCGCCGGGTACACCGGCTGGAAAACACGACCATTTCGACCTGATACTGGATGACGGACAGCTGCTGCGCCTGCGCGACCCCCGCCGTTTCGGCGCAGTGCTTTGGCACGCGGGAGATATCGCACAACATCCATTGCTGGCAGCGCTCGGCCCTGAACCGCTGGGACCGGACTTCAACGGGGAATATCTGCACCTTGCCACCCGTTCGCGCAGCGCGGCGATCAAAGTGACGGTCATGGATAGTCATCTGGTTGTCGGCGTGGGCAACATCTACGCCAATGAGGCACTGTTCCGCGCCGGCATCCGCCCGCAACTGGCCGCGAACAAACTTTCCAGGCCGCGTTACCGGCGGCTGGCACAGAACATACAGGAAGTATTGCTTGATGCCATCAAGCAGGGCGGAAGCACGCTGCGCGATTTCGTGCACAGCGACGGAAGCAGTGGCTATTTCCAGCAGAACTATTTCGTTTATGGCCGTACCGGCGAACCTTGCCGTATGTGCGGCTCGATCATCAAGCAGATACGGCAGGGACAGCGTTCAACTTTCTACTGCCCGACATGCCAGCGCTGAATCACTTCACTCCGTGCAGGGCCAGATAGGCCGCCATCTTCTTGTCCGAGTAAGTGATATGCCCGAGCAGCCAGTCCTTGATCGACTGCAGGGCCAACAGCACTCGCCCCTCGTTGAATTGTGATTTGAAGTGCTGCAGCTGGTTCAGCAGCTGTGTATGTTCCGCCTCATGCGCATCCTGCTTCGGATAATGGCAATTCGCCATATATCGGTTTTCCGTATCGAAGTGATGCTTGGTCGCCACCTGCAGTTCATCGAACATCAGCAGGATCGTCTCCGGCGAGTCGTCGCGCTTCAATGCGTCATTCAGCCGATTCACCATGTACACCAGATTGCGGTGCTGTTCGTCGATCTCTTCCACGCCCACCAGATGGCTATCTTCGATTTTGAACCATATCGGATCGACCTTGAGCGAGGTCTTGGATTGGTAGAAGGTGTAGGAATTCTTGCCTATGCGTTTGCTTTCATACATCGCCTGGTCGGCCGCAGTCATCAGGTTGTCCATCGCGCTGCCGTTTTCCGGATAGACGCTGATCCCCACGCTTGCCCCCACATTGCACTCGCTCCCGTCCGTCAGAACCATGCTTTGGGCAAATGCCTGAACGACTTTCTCGGCAACGCCCTTCGCCTGTTGCGGGTCATCCAGATTGCCCAGGATGATCGCGAACTCATCTCCGCCGAAACGCGCCACCGTATCGACTTCCCGCACACAGGCCAGAAACCGTTGCGCCGCCATCTTCAGCACATTATCTCCGGCTTCATGCCCGTGCTTGTCATTGACCGCCTTGAATCCGTCCAGATCGGCAAACAGCAAAGCCACAGACTTGCCATCGCGCTTGGCCTGCGACATGGCTTGCGACAACCGGTCGAACAACAATGCACGATTGGGCAGGCCGGTCAGCCTGTCGTGATAGGCCATGAAGTTGATCATCTTTTCTGCCTGCTTGCGTTCGGTGATGTCCTGAATGGTACCGATGGTAAATTCCGGCTCGCCTTTTTCATTGCGTACCAATGTCACCTGCACGCTCGCCCACAGCACTTTTCCGTCCTTGTGGAGATAGCGCTTCTCGATCTTGTAGTCGGCCAACTCGCCGGCCAGCATCCTCTTCAACATCGAGTCACTGGGTCCCAAATCGTCCGGGTGGGTAAGCTGCTGCCAGGTCAGATGCTGCGATAACACTTCTTCCTGGTTGTAACCGAACAATTTGCACCATGCTTCATTGACTTCGATGAATTCTCCGGTCAGCGAATTACGTACCATGGGAAGCGAAGTGAGTTCGAAAATCGTGCGGAAACGCTTCTCGCCCTCCATCCTCAATCCATCGGCGATAACCCGCTGATTCAGTACCGCAGTTTCCGCCTCTGCCAAAACCCGCCGGCGCCATTGCCAGAACCATGTACCGATCAGAAAAAAAACGAACAAAACAAGAATGCCTGCCGTCCGCTCCATGCGATTGACCAAGCGATAGGCCTCATCCTCGTCGATCTTTGAAACCAGCATCCACGGCGTCCCGCTGATTGCCGCGGCATACGCCAGCACGGACTTGCCGCGATAATTTTGCGCGTTTTCAAGCAGGCCCTGCTTGCCGCGTAGCGCTATGGCTGAGGCCTGCTGTGTATCCAGCGGCAATCTGAATGTCAGGGGTGGCTCCGGGCGGTAACGGAGCTGATCAAGGAACAGGACCTGGTCACCGTCTTTTCGAACAAGCTGAGTCTCGGCGGTCTCGCTTTCGTTCGGCCAATAATGAATCAAGGGGAAGAGATATCGTGCGGGATCCTCCACCAGATAGATCGCCCCAAAACAAGTTTCATCAGCCAATAGCGGGCTCATAAAACCCAGTCTGATAGCGCGATTTTCGTCCTGGTATTGATGCAGGTCTATGAACTTGTGTTGACAGGAAGTTGTTACGGTGCGTGCCTCCTTCGCCATTTCCCGAGCATCCTGAACATGCTCACCCGTACTCAACAGGACATGCCCCGATGCATCGTACATAACGACGGCCTGATAATGAAGCAGGTTAATAAACTCTTTGAAACGGCTGAGGATTTGCCTGCGCCTGGCATCGTCGTGTGCCCCCTCACGCATCCACAACTGCGCCTCATGCAACAAGTGCGAATTTCCGGAAAGCATTCCGGCATCGGCTTGATGATCATCAAGCCAATCGTTTATCCGATTGGCCTTGAGCGCGCCCACTTCCGCGATGCTGCGCTGTGCCTCCAGCCTGACTCCGTCGCGCATGTAAACGAACAACATATTGCCCGCCACCAAGGTGGCAAATATGAACCCCGCGAAAATCAGAATCGAGCCGGGGGAAAAGCGCGGCGAATTTGAACTGCTGATTTGTCGGTTCATATGCGCTGTATCTTGTTGTTTGCTTTGAGCCACTTCCTCCGTTGCCAACATTACTCCTGTCCGGCATGGAATTGAAGGCGATACATGCAAAAATAAAGCCCGCGCCTGCGCGCGGGCTTTAATTTAGCCTGCAATTACCCCTATGCTTTTGCAGCCATCAACTTCTCATACTTTGCCTGCAGTTGTTCTTTGGTTTCCACATGGGCATCGTCATGCGGAATGCAATCGACCGGACAAACCTCCACGCACTGCGGCGTGTCGTAGTGTCCCACGCATTCGGTGCACTTGTTCGGATCGATGATATAAATGGTATCGCCTTGCGAGATGGCGCCATTCGGGCATTCCGGTTCGCACACATCGCAGTTGATACATTCGTCGGTGATGATCAGTGACATCTCTACTCTCCTTAACGTTGATACTTTTCTTTTAGTTTCACCCCGACCAGGGGTGATACAAACTTGCTCACATCCCCGCCGAAACGCGCGATCTCGCGAACGATGCTGGCAGATATGAAAGTGTATTGCTCGGCCGGTGTCAGAAACAGGGTTTCGACATCGGGATGCAGGGTACGGTTCATGCCAGCCATCTGGAATTCATACTCGAAGTCCGACACGGCACGCAATCCGCGCAATACCACCCGTGCATTATGTGCTTTCACATAGTTCATCAACAGGTTGTCGAAGCCTTCCACCCTGACATTGCCGAACCCCGCAAATACCTCGCGCGCCATGTCCACCCGCTCATCCAGGGTAAACAGCGTCGCGGTGCGGCTGGCCGCAATGGCAACCACCACTTCGTCAAACAAGCCTGCGGCACGACGCACTACGTCTTCATGCCCGCGCGTGATGGGATCGAACGTTCCCGGATAAACCACTTTGATCATGCCTGTTCACGCTCTAATAGTTGGTAATGCACTGCGCCCGCCTTGGCTCGTTTAAGCACTCGCCAGACTGCGTCCGGTTCGAAGGCAATGCCGCTTTCCAGATAAACCTGACCGCCTGGCGTCAAACTCTTTTCCAGCTGGGGAAGTATCTGGGGCAGGAAATCGCTCTTAAAAGGGGGGTCAAGAAAGACCACATCGAACAGCCCGTTTTCTTGCCGGGTGAATTTTAGCCCATCCTCGCAGCGCAAAGCTACATTCATCAAGCCCAATTTCTTGGCATTGGCCTGCAACTGTTGATACACGGAGCGGTTATTTTCGACCATCAACACTTGTTCCGCACCGCGCGACGCGGCCTCAAATCCCAATGCGCCGCTGCCTGCGAACAAATCCAGACAACGCTTGCCATACAGCGTCTGTCCCAGCCAGTTGAAAAGCGTTTCGCGCACCCGGTCCGGCGTGGGGCGCAATCCCTCGGCATCCGGAAATTCGATGAGGCGACTGCGGTGGGTACCGCCGATGATGCGAACCTTATTTATTTGCCTTCTCCGCTTCTGGTGGTGTCAATTCCACCCGACCGGAGGCCGGTTGCGGATTGCCTGCCTTTGGTGCACCGACAATCACCGTCGCCAGCGCATCCGGATCGATGCGGCGCTTGAAGGCATCGTGTATTTGTCTGGTCGTCACCTTTTCCACCTTGGCGGTAAAGTCATCCAGATAAGTCAGCGGCAATTCGTAGAAACCGATCACGCTGAGATAGTCCAGTATCTTTTTATTGCTATCGATGCGCAGGGGAAATCCGCCGATGATATTCTGCTTGGCAGCGCGCAGCTCTTTTTCGCTTACACCTTTGTCCACGAACGCACGCAGGGTCTGACGCACCAAACTCAGCGATTCGTCGGCCTGTTCTTTCTTGGTCTGCAAACCGATCTGGAACGCGCCAGGTTGCTGCATCGGTATAAAGTAGCTATACACGCTGTACGCCATGCCGCGTTTTTCACGCACCTCGTTCATCAGGCGCGAGACGAATCCCCCTCCACCCAGAATATAGTTACCGACATACAGTGGAAAATAATCCTCATCGTTGCGCGCGATCCCGGGCGTACCTATCAGGATGTGGCTCTGGCTGGCGGGATGCGGGATGCGTTGCTCGCTGGGTTTGATGCGTATCATGACCGGTGCGACCCTCGGATCGGCATCGCCCGCGGGCAAATTGGCCGTCAGTTGCTGCGCAATGGTTTCGGCCTGCGCGCGGGTAATATCGCCCATCAGGGCAACCACGGCATGTTTTGCGCTGTAGTGCGCATGGTAGAAGTTTTCCAGGTCGACGCGCTGTATCTTCTCGATGTCCGCCGTTTCGGTGCGCCATCCATAGGGGTGCACGCCGAATACCGCCTTGGCAAACGCCTTGTCCGCGATGCTTTCCGGTTGCGTCTCGGATTCCTTCAGGGAAGAGATCAACCGCGCTTTCTCGCGCTGCAAAACCTCCCCGGGAAACAAAGGTTGCTGCAGACAGTGTGCCAGGATATCCAGTGCCGCATCGCGTTCCGCCGCACTGCTCAAGGTGCGCAGGGTCAATCCGGCACGGTCCGGATCAAACTGGTCGCCCATCTGCGCGCCGATGTCTGCCAGTTTGCGCGCGATGTCGTCTTCGCTCATGCCTTGCGAGC
>JGI20214J51088_10002441_pt1 | contig 12325 bp, 8 predicted proteins | sample WetSurMetagenome_FD_51088 | JGI IMG/M metagenome (IMG submission 51088)
GTCACGAGAATGGCTGCAGGCTGTTTTACCTCCTTCAAGGCCTTCACAAAGAGTTGTTTTGGAANGCCGTATCGGCTATAAGATCTTGGAATATGCCTGAGGGCGGGTGATCGAGCCGCTTTTTCTCTGGGGAACTTGCCCGTTCCATAGGCACTGCGAGGCGGCAGCACACGGTCTTTCAGTGCCGGGTGATGAATATCCAAGCAGTCGATCAGATGGATCTTGAATCCGCAGTCCCGGAGATAGCCTGCTAAATAAAGAAGACCCAGAGGCTTTGACCAGAGATCGTAAGCGGCAAAGTCATAGATCCAGGGATTAATAAGAATCACTGACGGAGCCATATTCTTGTCGGCGTAGAGCGAAGAGCATAGAGATTAGAGCCAAGAGCATAGAGCTGAGAGCATAGAGCTGAGAGCGTAGAGCAAAGAGCTAAGAGGGAAGAGAAAAAACAACGCGTTGGACAAAATAGGGTTTTGGGTTTCCGCTTTGCTCCCTGCTCTTAGCTCTCTGCTCTAGGCCGCATGCTGAAAGAGTATACCATGAACCACATGGTGACAAAGCGTAAAACTCAGAGCGACAAGGAAAGAACATGAGAGCGGTTGTGCAGCGGGTAAGAAGGGCAAAGGTAAATGTGGAAGGGGGGACGGTTGGGGAGATCGGCCCCGGGCTCCTTGTTTTCCTTGGCGTTGGGCAGAATGACTCCGAAAAAGACTGCGACTATCTCGCCGGGAAGATCGCCCACCTGAGAATCTTTTCCGATGAGCAGGGCCTCATGAACCGCTCGGTTCTGGAGACGGGGGGAGAGGTCCTGGTGGTGTCCCAGTTCACGCTGTGGGGAGACTGCGTCAAAGGGCGAAGGCCCTCGTTCACTCGGGCTGCGCCGCCGGAAAAAGCCAGGCCGCTCTATGAGCAATTCACAAGGGTGGTCCGGGAAAAGGGTCTCAAGGTGGCAACCGGAGTGTTTCAGGAGATGATGGAGGTGGATCTGGTCAACGACGGCCCGGTCACTCTATTGCTGGACAGTGAGAGGGTCTTCTGAACCGGATCATGCTGCATTGATCCCCCAACATTGATGGGTCCCTAGACGTCGTAGAAACCTCTTCTTCGTCATTCCGGCGAAAGCCGGAATCCAGGACAGAGAAACCAATCTGGACCCCGGCTCTTGTCCGCCTCTGGCGGATTCACCGGGGTGGCGACTTATCACGAAGACGTCAAAATTAGGCATCGAGCATTTGAAAAGAGTCCATCGGTTTTGCGTCAATGAGCAATGCTAGATGTTCGATGAGCGGATTAATTACAGGGAGGAATCTTATGAATTTTGGTTTTTGGCCGAAACCGAAAAGTGCAGAGGGTAGCCGCCCACCCGAGGACGGAAGCCCAATGCCCGATGCAAAGCCTATGGAGCCTGAGAGTGCTCCGTCCACGAGCTCAAGCGTTTTTAAGTGGATTCTCATCATTGCCGTCTTCTTCTATATCCTCCTCTCTTACTTTCACGGCCCTATCCTGACTCAGTTGGGGAAGTATCTTGTCGTGCAACATCCTGCCACAAAGTCGGATCTCATCGTCTGCCTGGCGGGGGGTGACGTGGAAAGAGGACTCGCCAGCGCCGANCTCTTTGCGAAAGGATTGGCCCCAAGGATCTTCATCGCCCGGGAACCCATCCCGGACGGGTTGGAAACACTCAAGCAAAAGGGAATCGCCTATCCCGAAAGCGTAGATCTGGTGATGATGATTTTCAAAGGCTTGGGTGTTCCGGAAACGGCGGTGATCAGGGGCGACCGACCCGTTCAGAGCACCTTAGAGGAAGCAGAGAGGGTGGGAGCCCTTATCAAGGAGAAGAAATACCGTTCCCTCATTCTGGTCACCTCTCCGACCCATTCAAGGCGCGCCTGGTTGACCTTCAGACAGGTGATTCCAGACAAGGATTTCCGCATTACGGTGATACCCACGCCTTATTCCAAATTCAGAGCGGAGGATTGGTGGAAAACGCGGAGATATGTCCGAGAGGTGATTCTGGAATATCAGAAGCTGATTTACTACAAAGCAAAAGGACTTCTGTAGAGCAGTTGCCTGTGACTCGCACGCGTTTTGAGAGAAAGGTCAAGAGCGAACCGCAGAATACAGAATAACGAATGTAGAAGGCAGAAGGAAGGAATCAAAGGGATCAAACTTCGCTATTCGAAATTCGTTATTCGACATTCGATATTTAATTGATTCATACCACTCGAAATGATGATCGCAGTGAAAGGCATGAATCAGGAGCTATTTCTCTTTCATGGTGAAGGCTCCGTCCCAATCAGGAGGGGGAGGAGTGGATTTGAGCTTGGCGATTCGTTCCATGTAAAGTTGGGCGGCATAAAGCTCCTTGTCCATGGCGCTTACGGTCTTGAAGGCCTCCAGGGCCTTGTCCCACTTCTGCTCCTTGTAGAACTGCAGGCCTTGATGGAAGTAGCGGATGGTTTCCGCCTGTGAGGCAGCCGCGTCTTTCCTGCCCATGAGCTGATAGATCCTCACCGGTCTGGTCTTGCCCTTGAGTCGCACGCTGTCTATTTCCATGCACTGGAACTGGTCTTTCACCTTTTCATAGGTGAATTCGCTGATCAGAATATGGGTCAGGTAGTTCTTGTTGGCTCCTTCCAGCCGTGAGCCGAGGTTGACCGCATCCCCGAGAACCGTATACTCGAACCTTTGCTCAGACCCCATGTTTCCGACCATCATCATGCCCGTGTTGATGCCGATCCCTATGTCGAGCACCGGCTTTCCTTCGCTGGCCCAACCGGTGTTGAGCTCTTTCAACGCCTGCATCATCTCCAGGGCTGNGTCGCAGGCCTTCTGAGCGTGATCCGGCTGGTCCACGGGTGCGCCGTAAATGGCCATGATGGCATCGCCCATGTACTTGTCCAAGGTGCCGACGTTCTTGAAGACGATGTCCGTCATGGCCGTGAGGTACTCATTGATCAAACGATGCACCTGCTCGGGGCTCAGACCCTCGGAGATCGTCGTAAAGCCGCGGATGTCGGAGAAAAGGACGGTCAGCTCCCTCATGTCCCCGCCCAGTTTAAGCTTCTCGGGGTCCTTGAGCACCTCGTTGACCACGGATGAAGAGACATAGTGGCTGAAGGCGCCTCTGATCTTCTTGCGCTCTCGTTCTTCCGTCAGATAACGGTAGATGGTGAGCGAAGTGTATATGAGGACCAGCCCGAGCAAAGGGTAAACCATGTTGACCCAGAGAAGGGCGTGCGTAAAAAGCCACTGGGTGACAAAAATGTAGAGCACGAACAAACCGGTGGTGAGCACCACCCCTTTGATGGCGCTTAAGCGAGGGATCAGGATCCCCAGAATAAGCGCAAAGAGGACAATGGCCATGGCATCGAAGATTCTGGTCCACTTCGGTTTGTGAATAAAGGCCTTTTCCAGGATGTTGTCGATGACCGTGGCATGGATTTCGAGCCCCGGGTACACCGCCGCAAAAGGCGTGTTCCTCATGTCATAAAGACCGATGGCTGTTGCACCCACCAGAACGATTTTTCCCTTAAAGGTCCCTTTGGGGATCTTGCCCTGAAGAATGTCGGTGATCGAGTACTCGGGAAACGTTCTTTCAGGACCGAGGTAGTTAATGAGCATGTGCCCGTTTTCATCGGTGGGGATGAAACGGTCCCCCATTCGGATGCCCTCGGTCCCATAGCTCGCGACCTGGACGACCAGAGGAGGCTTGTCCAAATAATGCCAGACCGACTGAATCGAAAGGGGAGAGTAAATGTCGCTTCCGCACCGGATGCCGAGAGGCATGGAGCGAACCACCCCGTCTTTGTCAGGAATCATGTTGAAGTACCCTGCGCCGTCAGTTGCTCCTGCAAGGAGTGATAGATTGGCCTGAGGCGCGTAAGCTTGGACAAAGGAATCGGCCGCCCTGTCCTGACGGGCGAAAAAGACGATGGGGTATCGCGAACCGGTGATGCTTCGCAGCTGATCGTCTTTGTCTCTATCTTCCAGTTTGTATGCCAGCTCTTCCTGGTTCATGTGGAAAAAATAGCCCAAGACCACTTTCGCCTTGGACCCCTTGATCGCTTCAGCCAGGGCTGTATCATTGTCCGCGTTGGTCTTGCTTTCTTCGATGAAGGCTTGGAGTCCCTCGTTTTGCACGAGTTGGTCTTTCATCTTCTGTTCAATTTGGCGGATCAACCCGATGCTGGAATTCTGGTCGGGCTCGGCAAAAATGATGTCAAAGCCGATCACTTTGGCTCCATCGCGGGAGAGGGCTTCAATGAGCTTTGCCATTTTGGATCTTGGCCAAGGCCAGCGGCCTTCCGACTTGAGGCTCTTTTCATCCAGCACAGCCAGGACCACGTCCGGTCGAGGCGATTTAGTCCCTCTCGAAAGGAACCGGAAGTCATAGGTTTTCAGTTCCACGATCTCGAAAAGGTCCACTTGCACAACAAAGAGCACAAGGACAAGCAGGGTCAGCAGGATGGTTAGGGAGACGGGATTGAGTGAGAAAAACCGTTTCAGAGTTTTTTTCATATCCGGCTTTCCAGCCCTTTTTGCGAGGATTTCCGTCAGAGAGAAGAAGAGCGGCGCAAAAGGGGCCTCAGAACAATAATGATAAATGGAAGAGAGGTTCAAAGTCAAGACAAGCCAGGATATTTTCGTTGACACTGGCAGACGTGGTTGCTACCTTTTTAGTATGAAAGATCGTGGTTGGGAATGAAGTGTGTCCTTTCGATAGCAGGTTCTGATTCAGGGGGCGGAGCCGGTATCCAGGCAGACATTAAGACGATTACAAGCCTTGGGGCTCATGCTCTTACGGTTATCACCGCCTTGACCGCGCAGAACTCTCTTGGGATCTCGGCCATTCATCCAGTTCCACCGGGTTTTATCGCCCGCCAGATCAAGGCCGTTGTTNAGGACAGGCCGCCTGATTCCGTGAAAGTGGGAATGGTGTTTACCGCAGCGGCCGTTAGAGCGGTCAGCCGGATGATTGCGGATTACGGCCTTTCACCGGTGGTGGTTGACCCTGTGCTCCGGGCTTCCACAGGCAGACTTTTGCTGGAAACGGGTGCGATTCGGCTGCTCAAAGAACACCTTCTGCCCTTGGCGACCGTGGTGACCCCTAATCTTGACGAAGCCGAGCTTTTGACAGGGAAGAGGGTCAGGACCCTGAAGGAAATGGAAAGAGCGGCCATTGAAATTTTCCGAATGGGTCCTCGGGTGGTGATCAAGGGTGGGCACCTGGAACGGGAAAGTTCTGATGTTTTTTTTGACGGTGAAGAGGTGACGGTTTTCCCTGGAAAGAAAATCGCCTCCCCTTCCACTCACGGAACGGGATGTGTTTTTTCAAGCGCTCTGGCCACGTTTCTGGCCTTCGGCCGAAATTTGAAAGACGCCGTGCAATCGGCTCATGACACGGTGCGGGAGGCGATCCGGGGAGGGTACACCGTCGGTCGCGGCACTGGAACCGTGGCGCCTTATGCGGCCCGCGGGGCTGAAAGATCAAAGCGAAGAACAAGGAAGAGGATCCAATGACACAGTTAGCAAAAGCAAGGGCGGGGATCGTCACTCCCGAAATGAAAAGGGTCGCTGAAAAAGAGCAAGTAGACCCTCTGAGGCTTCGGGACAAAATCGCCCAAGGAAGGGTGGTGATTCCTGCCAATGTGAACCACAAAGGGCTCGATCCCTGCGGCGTAGGTGAAGGCTTGTTCATCAAAGTCAATGCCAACATCGGGACCTCGGCGGACAGGGCCGTGCTGGAAGACGAACTGACCAAAGTGGATGTGGCTGTTGAGGCCGGTGCAGACAGCGTGATGGACCTTTCCACAGGGGGTGACATCTCCCTGTGCCGAAGAAAGGTGATCGAACGGTCCAAGGTGCCCGTGGGAACGGTGCCGATCTACCAGGCGGTCGTGGACGCGGTCAACAATCAGGGAGGGCTGATTCACCTCAGCGTGGAGAGCATCTTCGATGTGATCGAAGAGCAGGCTGCGGACGGCGTAGATTTCATTACCGTGCACTGCGGGCTCACCCGGGCCGCCCTCGAAATGCTCAAGAGCCAGGGCAGAGTGACGGACATCGTGAGCCGCGGGGGCGCCTTTCTCACCACCTGGATGCTCCATCACAACAGAGAGAATCCCCTCTACGAGAACTTCGATCGTCTCCTTACCATTGCCAAGACCTATGACGTCACCTTGAGCTTAGGAGACGGGCTGCGGCCGGGGTGCCTGGCGGATGCGACGGATCGTGCCCAGATTCACGAGCTCATGACCCTTGGGCACCTGACCCAGCGGGCATGGCAGCAGGACGTGCAGGTGATGATTGAGGGCCCCGGGCATGTGCCCCTCAATCAGGTTAAGGCCAATGTGTTGCTTCAGAAGCAGTTGTGTCATCATGCTCCGTTTTATGTGCTCGGTCCCTTGGTCACGGACATTGCCGCAGGACATGACCACGTCGCCTGCGCGATCGGCGGTGCGGTGGCAGGGGAAGCGGGAGCTGATTTCCTATGTTACGTGACTCCGACGGAGCACTTGTGCCTGCCTTCGGCGGAGGATGTGAGAGAAGGGGTGATTGTCACAAGAATTGCGGCCCATGCGGCCGACATCGCGAGAGGGCATCCGCTGGCGGTCGAAAGGGACCGCAAGATGTCCGTAGCGAGAAAGAATCTGGACTGGGAAGCGCAGATGGCCCTTGCCATTGACCCCAAGAAAGCGCGCAGGCTCAGGGAGGAAAACCCGCCCGGCGAAGACGATGTGTGCACCATGTGCGGGAAATTCTGCGCTATCAAGACGGTCAAAGATTACTTCGCGAGCTGAGCGAAGAGCCTTTGATCTCACCACAGAGACACAGAGGACGCAGAGAGTTTTTCGCCTTTCGGGAGATACCGAAAGGCGAAAATAACCTCCCATCTATATACCCTTAGATTTCGACTCATCTGGGTTTTCGGAGCAGAACCTTTTCGTTTGTCCCGCCGTCTGGCGGGACAAACGAAAATTCTTCTCTGTGCCCTCCGTGCCTCTGTGGTGAACTGATCTACTTTCCGATGCAGAACCGGCTGAAGATGCGGTCCAGAACCTCTTCGTTGGTCGTCTCTCCCACGATCTCGCCCAGGGCCTCCAGGCCCTCTTGAAGATCCGCAGCGACGATCTCGAAAGGCAGCCCCTCCCTCAGGTTGGAAACGCTCTTTTGAAAGTGATCGGAGGCACGGTCCAGCGCCTCTTTGTGTCTGAGGCTCGGGGCAACGCCGAGATCCGAGGTGTCGATTTCCGTGGTGATCTCGTCCCGGATCGCTTTTCGCAGCTCTTCGATACCGTCGCCCTTGAGAGCCGAGATCCTGACCTGGGTGAGCCCGACAGCCGCTCTTTCAAAGGCTTCTTCGTTGACTCTGGCCGGAAGGTCGATTTTGTTGAGCACCACCACGGCTTTCTTTTTTTGGACTCTGGCGAGGAGTTCCAGATCCTCAGATTGAAGGGGACGGCTCTGGTCGATGACGAGTAGAACAAGATCGGCTTCTTCCATCTTTTGCTCAGCACGATGAATGCCGATTTTCTCCAGCTTACCCCTCCCTTTCCTGAACCCCGCGGTGTCCATCAACCGAAGGGGGAGTCCCTCCATGTGAATCGTGGATTCAATGACATCCCTCGTGGTTCCGGGAATGGGAGTGACCATGGCCTTTTCTTCGTTGATGAGACGGTTCAGGAGGCTGGACTTCCCGGCATTGACACGACCGGCAATGACGGTTTTGAGACCCTCAAGCCACAATTTTCTTTCTCCGTACCTGGCGAGAATCCGCGACACGGGATCGAGAAGGTCTGTCTGCACGCGGCCCGCGGTCTCCTCACGGTGCAGGAGGCTGACGTCCTCTTCGGGAAAGTCAATCGCCACTTCGACGTGAGCCAGAAGGTCCACGGTCTTTTGCCTCAGGGTTTCGATCTCAGCGCGAAGCCGGCCATGGATCTGGTTCGAGGCGAGTTGGAGCCCTCTTTCGGATTGGGCGTTGATGAGATCGATAATCGCTTCGGCTTGAGTGAGGTCCACTCTGCCGTTCATAAAGGCGCGGAAGGTGAATTCTCCCGGTTTTGCCGGACGAACTCCTTCGCGGAGAAGGATTTTGAGAATCTGTTCCAGGAGCAGGGGCCCGCTGTGAGAGTTGATCTCCACCACATCCTCACGGGTGTAGGTGTGGGGCGCCGCCATGTAGGCAACGAGGACCTCATCAATAGCCGTTCCGGAAGCAGGATCGATCAGGTGACCCAGATAAAGGCGGTGGCTCTGGAAGGCGTCCACCGGGGTCCTGGGTCTAAAGATGTTTTCGGCGATTTCCCGGGCTTTAGGGCCGCTCATGCGGACGATACCGATGCCTGCCTGCCCCGCAGGCGTGGCTACGGCAGCGATAGTATCTGGGTTGGACGCATCGAGAAACATAAGGAAAAACCGGTGCAAAGTGCACGGAGAACCCTGCACCTGAGATATTAATGCAGGCCTATGGCCGCAATCAAACTCTGTTTGAGCCCGGGCTCAGAGACCTCTGCGCTTCCGCCTAGGATTCCTTGTTCCCTGGCTGTCCCTTGCCTTTGGGGATAATCACAACTCTCTTCAGCAATCCCTCGCCTCGGCTTCTCGTTTCCAGGTGCTCATCGTCCTTCAGAGCCAGGTGGATGAGTCTCCGGTCATGGGGATTCATCGGGTTGGTGGTGACCGGCTTCTCGATCCTTTTGGCCTTGTCGCCCATTTTCAGCGCCAGCTGGGTCAGGGAGTCTTCTCGTCTCCGGCGGTAGTTCTCTGAATCAATGACCACGTCGATCTTCTTGTCCAGAGCCTTGCTGACGATTTTGTTTACAAGAAATTGAAGGGCGTCCAGCGTTTTCCCTTTTCGACCGATGAGGAGGCCGGAACGATCCCCCTGGACCTTCAGGGTGATCCGTCCCTCCCCGCGACTGGCGGCGACCGTCGCTTCCACCGGGATGAGGGCAAGAATCTCTTCAAGGGTTCGTTTGGCGAAATTCACGTCGTTTTCTTGAGGCTCTTCTCTTCTCTCTCCAGGTTCCTGTTCCTCCTCTTCCCCTTCTTCTTCGAGTTCGGAGGGCGTCTTCAGAGTGACTTTGATCTTGGCCTTTCGGCCTCCCACCAGACCGAAAATCCCCGCAGATCCAGGCTCGATCACATCAACGCTGAGTTCTTCCACGGGAAGGTTGAGTTCACGAGCGGCGTTTTGAATGGCTTCTTCAGTGGTTTTTCCTTCGAATTCATAAGTTTCCATAACGGTTCTCCAGTTCCTATGAAGCTCGCTTGATAATCCGGTATTGCTGGCCAATGGACAGGACGTTGTTGACCAGCCAGTAGAGTACGAGGCCGGAAGGAAAGTTGATGAACATGAATGTGAAGATCACAGGCATGAGGAGCATGATCTTGGCCTGCGTGGGATCACCCGGTGTGGGAGTCATTTTCTGCTGAATGAACATGGAGGCCCCCATGAGCAGGGTGAGCACCGGAATTCCTGCAGGCGGTGTCATGAGAGGAATCGTAAAGGGCAGGTGGAACAGCCGGTCAGGCGCGGAAAGATCATTGATCCACAACATGAAGGGAGCATGCCTGAGTTCGATGGAGCTGCCCAGGATCCTGAACAAGGCAAAGAACACCGGGATCTGGATGACCATGGGAAGACAGCCTCCCATGGGGTTCACCTTGTAGGTTTTGTAAAGAGACATCATCTCTTTGTTCATCATCTCCCGGTTGTCCTTGTACTTCTCCCTGATCTTCGCCATGAGGGGCTGTATTTTCTGCATCTCCTTCATGGACTTGTAGCTCTTGTGGGTCAGGGGCCAGAACAGGATCTTGATGAGGATGGTGAGAAGAATAATCGCGAGACCGTAATTCCCCATGTACTGGTTGAAAAACTTGAGCAGGTAAAGCAGGGGCTTGGCGATAATATCAAACCATCCGAAATCGATGGCCAGATCCAGTTTCCTCCCGACAGCCTTGAGAATGTCCAGGTCCCTCGGTCCCAGGTAGAGGATCGAGCGGGTTGAGAACTGATTTCCTGACGGAAGGGGCTGAAGCGCTGCACTCCTGGTCTGTTCAAAGACGCCGGATCCCAGGATGCGGGCCGTGAAGTTGGCTTGTGACTCCGCCTCAGGTACATAGGCGGTCATGAAATAATCTTCATGATAGGAAATCCACGCGATCTGGCCGGACAGGCTCTTCTCATTCTTGAGGTCTTTGGCGGCGATCTCCTCGAACTTGTTGTTCAGGAGAAGGGAACCCCCAATAAAAGAGTAATAGCTCGTCGACTCCTTGGGAGGAAGGTTGGTGAGTTGCGCTTTCAGAATTCCTTCCAAGGGTTTTTCAAGAGGGTTGGAAACCGTGAAGGTGTGCTCGATGGCATAGTGGTCCGGATCAATGCGAAAAGTCTGCTGGAGCAGAAGCCCCTCAGGAGTGGTGGCACTAAAGACGAGATCCTTGGGAGACGTACCCGCCTCCAGGGTCAGTGAGGNTTCATTCACGTGATAGACCGTCCCGCCCGCTTCTTTCTTGCCGGCAGGTTCAAGTAAGATGGACATCAAGGGACCCTGGTCGTGAGCGAGCTGCACTTCGGGCGAGGCCGGGTCGGCTGTCAAGTGGTATTTCTTGAGCAAGAAGCTCTTGATCGAAGCCCCGGTGCTTGAAAAGACGGCTTTATAAAGAGGGGTCTCTACGGTCACCTCTTTTTCTTCAACCTTCGGAGCCGTCGAGTCCGCGGGCCTTTCCATCTTCTGGACGGCCGGAGCGGGTTGAGGCGAGGAGGGCTGGGCCGGTTGAGACCTGACGGACTCTTGCTTGGGCTGCGGTTCTGTTTTCTGCGCCGGCTTGGGCGCGAAGAGGAAAGACCAGGCGATCAGAACGGCGAGCGACAAAACGAATGCCAGAATGGTTTTTTTATCCATGACTACTCCCTGACCCTAGAGGGTTTTTCTCATAGGCGGCGGAGGCCGACCCGGCTAGTGAAGAGGGTCATAGCCTCCCGGGTGCAAGGGGTGGCATTTGAGAATCCTCATCAAGGACAGAATGCCTCCCTTTAAAATTCCATACTCTTTGAAGGCAAGACGGGCATAAGCCGAACACGACGGGTAGAAACGGCAGGACGGCAAGAGGAAAGGGGAAATGAGTTTCTGATAAACGACAATTAGTCCTATCGGGATATATCTAAGCGTGTAAACGTAACGTCGAATTCGAGACAAGCTCAAGGAGTTCCTCTTTCACTTTCCGAAAATCCAGTTGGCCGGCGCTTTCTCTTGCTGAAACGACGATGTCGCAACTTGCAGGAAAAAGTCCCTTGTGAAGTCTGAACACTTCTCGGATAAGCCGCTTCAACCGGTTCCTGGTGACCGCACCGCCGACCTTCTTGCTGACCGTGATCCCCAGCCTTGTGCGGCCGAGCCCGTTCTTTGCGACAAAAACCGTAAAATGCGCTGTCCGGAGCCTTTGCCCGGACCGATTTAGATTGACAAAATCCTTACGGTCCAATACTCTCGCAGACTTTGAAAAGGCAAAAGCAGGCATTCCACAAAGTTGGTCGTTTCAGAAGGTTACGGCACGGTTACACAGTCAAACGTTTTCGGCCTTTGGCCCTTCTTCTTTTAAGGACCTTGATACCCCCGGTCGTACTCATCCTTGCCCGGAATCCATGAGTCCGCGCCCTTCGGATATTGCTTGGTTGATACGTTCTTTTCATAGTGTCATTATATCCGTTTTTTGATTGAATTCAAAAGAGAACTTTAATAAACAGAATTTAAGCGTTTGTCAAGTCTTACTCTTCCGTTCGGGAAAGGGAGAGTCTTTGANCGCCTGAAAGGAGCTTTTTCATGTTGCTGGATCCCCTCTTGGGTCTGTTCTCCAATGACCTGGCCATCGACCTCGGGACAGCCAACACCCTGGTCTATGTCAAAGGCAAAGGCATCGTGCTGAGCGAGCCTTCGGTCGTCGCTGTGCGAAAAGACGGCAAGGGGACGAGCAAGGTGCTCGCCGTGGGACGCGAGGCCAAAATGATGCTGGGCCGAACCCCCGGCAACATCGTCGCCATCCGCCCCATGAAGGACGGCGTTATCGCTGATTTCGAGATCACCGAAGCCATGCTGCGGCACTTCATCGAGAAAGTGCACAACCGGCGGACCCTGGTGCGGCCACGAATCATCATCTGCGTCCCGTCAGGCATTACCCAAGTGGAAAAACGGGCGGTGCGCGAATCCGCGGAATCGGCCGGAGCCAGAGAAGTTTACCTCATCGAGGAACCCATGGCCGCGGCCATCGGCGCGGGGTTGCCCATCACCGAGCCCAAAGCCAACATGATCGTGGACATCGG
>JGI20214J51088_10002442_pt1 | contig 12323 bp, 10 predicted proteins | sample WetSurMetagenome_FD_51088 | JGI IMG/M metagenome (IMG submission 51088)
TTCATGGGCCGATTAGCACCTACCTCTGACTGGCCTGAGAAACTTGTTGCGAAATTTAAAGCAGATTTCGGAGATAGTCTTTGATATTGTCAATCATTTTCAAATAAAATACACTTAAGGCTACTATAAAAAAAGTAGGGAGTCTAAAAAGTCGAAATCCATTGACCGCAAATTCCGATAGCTATCGGAACGCTAAGTCCCGATAGCTATCGGGATTTCGCGAAGCTCGTAAAGTCCCGTCCCGATAGCTATCGGGAGCTATCGGGATGAATGGATGAATTTTAACTTTGCGTTCTTTGCGCATACTTTGCGTTCTCTGCGGTTAAAATGGTCTTTTGAGACAACCTTCTTTTTTTGTGCAATCAGGTGATTATTTTAAAATTGAAAAATTAGCCGTTTACATTTTTAGAAGTAATAATTTATTGTTATTTTTGTAACACAACATTTCAGAGAAACCGTATATACGATTTCAAAGTATGTTGTAATCATTTTAAACGTATATCCAATCCAAAAGATCATCTGATGGAAAAGAGAATCGGGACAATTACAATTTTAATCAAAGGCAAAACTTCAGTACCTGTTGTAAATACTTTATTATCTGAATACAGCAGCATAATTCTTGCCCGCCAGGGGCTGCCTCTGCATAATCGGAATATCAACGTAATTTCTCTTGTTATCGAAGGAACAATCGAGACAATCAGTGCTCTTACCGGAAAGATTGGACGTTTAGAAGATGTTGAAGTTAAATCTATTCTAACAAAATTCAAGGAGGAGCAAATTGATGAACAAGANCGAACGGAACAAGGTATTCATTGACAGGGACAAATTATATTCACTTATTGAAGGAAAGACTCCCACTGAAGGTGAAACAAATACAATTCTAAACAAAGCATTGAAGCTTAANGGCCTGAATCTTGAGGATGTGGCTTCGCTTTTAAGAGTGCAGGATCCATCTGTAATCCATAAAATTATGGATACCGCNCATACGGTAAAGGAGGAAATCTATGGCAGACGTCTNGTAATATTTGCTCCTATCTATACTGGTAATGCCTGTATAAATAACTGTACTTATTGCTCATTCAGATCTGATAATAAACTAATAAAACGNAAAGTTCTCACTATGGAAGAGATAGCAGAAGAGACACGNTCACTTCTTCAGGAAGGTCATAAACGTGTTCTTCTGATCTGCGGAGAGAGCAAACGTAACGACACAGACTATATGGTAGAAGCCATCCGGACAACTTATAGTGTTAAGGAACATGGAGGACGCGATTATGTGCGTCGTATCAATGTAGAACTTGCACCGATGGAAGTAGAAGATTTCGCAAAACTGAAAGCTGAAAAAATCGGAACTTATGTTTGTTTTCAGGAGACCTATGATCCTTTACTTTATGGTAAGTTTCATCCTGCCGACACTAAAAAAGGTGACTATGAATACCGGCTTACAGTTATGGACAGAGCCATGGAAGGCGGAATAAATGATATCGGCATAGGTGCGCTGCTTGGATTGATTGATTACCGTTTTGAGGTTCTGGCAATAATGGAACATGCAAGTCATCTTGAACGTGCCTTTGGTTGCGGCCCGCATACNGTAAGTGTGCCACGTATNGAGTATGCAGTCGGNGCACCTCACTCTGAAGATATCCCTTCAAAAGTAAGCGATGCTGACTTTAAAAAGCTTGTTGCTATCATACGTATTGCGTTACCATACACCGGTATAATACTGAGCACCAGGGAAAATGATGTTATGCGAAACGAATTATGCGATTATGGCATNAGCCAGGTATCAGCAGGATCGCGAACCAACCCCGGATCATATTCCCATGAAGAAGAACAATCAGGCAGTCAGTTTACCTTAGGTGATCACAGAACTCTCGATCAGGTGATCTCATCAATGGCTGACGGCGGATATATCCCGTCATTTTGCACCGGCTGTTACCGCAAAGGAAGAGTGGGACAGGACTTCATGGATCTCGCCAAGCCAGGTCTTATAAAACAATACTGTATGCCAAATGCACTTTTTACTTTCAAGGAATATCTCGAAGACTTTGCATCCCCTGAGACAAAAGCTAAAGGATTCAAACTGATTAAAAAGCTCGTAGGAGAGGTTGAGAATAATACACTTCAGACAAAGATCTCAGGAAACTTAGTTTCAATACAGGAAGGACAAAGGGACATATATTTCTAGTAAATGAGATCCGAGATCTCCTCCATGGCATGATTAATTTTAGAAATTGAACGGGTGTCAGAGAAGCTGATAGCACCATGTATCTTTTTATGGAAAGATATTGTTATTCTATTTTTGGAAACGAAATCTGCTTCTTCCAGAAAATGTACAAGAACTTCTGATGAGCCATGAGGTGCACTATGAATAATTGTCATTCCTTTTGTAGTTACCGATCCCGATTCAACTGAGACTGCATAAATNCCTGGTGAAGGCAAAATTTTACATTCCTCGGTAAGCGGTACTTTTACNAGGGGAGGTAGTTTAATNCATCCCTCAACCGGATATTCTTCGGGTTTCCCTTTTATAATGTAGTAATGATCGAGATATGCATTCGCTCTTTGTATATATCCTTCACTTATAGCCTGCCTGATGCGTGTTGAACTTACTGTTTCGTGGTATACCTCTTGTTCTGGAATCTCCTCAGCTTCAAAATCGTATTTTCCCTGCCAGTCCCACAGTTGTTTATAATCACCTTCCTTATTGAATCCAAAATGATGGTTAAATCCTGCTACCACAACTTTTGCTTTTAGAATTCCATGAAGAAAATCTCTTACAAATTGTTCGCTTGTCACCTTTGAAAACTCCCTGGTGAATTCAATGATGATCACATTGTCAAGTCCTGCTTTTTCAAGCAGATCGAGCTTTTCTTCCTGTGAATTGATCAGTTTCAGGTCTTTCCCGGCTGTATCAGGATACAAGACTTTCCTNGGATGAGGATCGAATGTGATAAGTACCGATTCTCCATCGTATTTCCCGGCAAGCATTCGCAAACGGTTCAGTATTGTTTTATGACCCACATGAACGCCATCGAACGATCCTGTAGTTACGACAGGATTAACAATCGATTTTGCCTCTTCGAAGCTTCTGAATATTTTCATGCTAAGCTGTTGCCAATATTTTATTCTCTTTTACAAAATAGGCAACCTTTTCAATAGATGTTATCATGTCATACTCTTCAAGATAGATTCCAGATGGCACATTTAAAGGAATAGTTGTAAAATTGAGAATGCCTTTTATTCCATATCGAACGACTTCCTCGGTAATCTCTCTGGCAAAATCGGGAGGAACGGTAAGAATTGCAATTTTAATATCAAGTTCTTTTACCATTCTTTCAAAATCGTTATATGGAAAACATTTTACACCCGATATTACCTTATTTATTTTCTGAGGATCGTTATCAAAAGATGCTACCAGGTTTAATTTTGACCGTTTACCTTTAAAATAGCCGGCAACTGCCCTTCCAAGATTTCCGATGCCNATCACGGCAACATTCATGCTTTCTTCATAATCTATGATCTTGCCAATAGTGTCAATAAGTTCCCGAACATCATATCCTTTCCTGAGAACACTCGAATAACCAATCAGCATCAGATCGCGTCTGACCTGTACAGCCGTAATATGCAGACGTGCAGCCAAATCGTGTGAAAAGATAAAGTTCCGCTTTTCATTCAGGCATTCCAGAAGTGTTCTTCTGTATTCACTAAGCCTTTCTACTGTTTTTCCTGGTAATTTTGTCATAAAACAATCAGTTTAATTGGCATGCTTAAAGTCGTAATAAAGTAGCTGTATTTNTTTCAGTATTTTCAGGTGATGGCAACAGGTTTTTTTGGAAGTCTGAGAGTGAATACAGTTCCGACATCGGGTGTACTTTCAACATTTATAGTACCATGATAAAGTTCCACAACCTTTTTTACGATAGACAGTCCGAGTCCGCTTCCTGAAATATTCCTTGTCTTTTCATTCTTAATCCTTACGAACTCAGCAAAAAGATTTTCCGTATCATTTTTTGTTATTCCAATGCCGGTATCGGAGATAATTAATATGGCTTCACTGTCAGAACTATCAATTGTAATTTCAGCCTTGCCACCTATTTTGTTATATTTAACAGCGTTAGAAATGAGATTATTAAAAATGATCTCCATGTCGTCAGGATCAGCCATAATAATAACATCTGACCGTACATCGAGATTAATATTTACATCCATCTGAATGGCATATGGCTGTACGGTTACAATGGCCGCGGAAGCTACTTCTGCCAGATTTACCTCCTGTATCTTTTCTTCCTTTCTCTCTAGACGGATTTTAGTAAAATCAAGAAGGTCCATTATGAGGTTTCTCATACCCTGTATCCTTTGGAGAGATCTTTCTATAGGTGTTGCATAATCATCTATAAGTTCTCCGGCCTGTTTGCCCTGCATCATCCTGAGATAGCCTTCCAGAGCGTTTAATGGTGCTTTAAGTTCATGGGATAGCACGGAGAGGAACTGATACCTGATCTTTTTTCCCTCCTGCTTCATCTTGTGAGTTATCCTCTTAAGATATTGCTGTTTGGTAATGTTTTCAATACTCGATTTCAGTTCCTGAGGAGTAAATGGCTTGGGAATAAAATCGATTGCGCCATCGCGTGTGGCCCTCACTGCAACATCAAGGGAAGCATAGGAGGTGATCATAGCAACTACAATGTCATAATTTCGTTTTCTGATATATTCCAGAACATCAACTCCCTGTATTCCTGGCAATTTGTTATCGAGCAAGAGAATATCCGGCATATCACGTTCCAGGATTGCTATACCATCTTCACCTGTTCCGGCCTCAGTAACTTCAAATGTGTAATCCTCATCCATGAAAGGATAAGTAACATGAAAATTGTTCAGTATCCGAGATACGCCTGATCTTATGCCCGGTTCGTCGTCAATGACAAGTACTTTAAGAACAGCCATATCAAAGTTTTAAAAGTTTCATAATCTCCTGATCGAGCTGTTCGGGTCTTATCCCTTTTTCAAGGTATCTGTCAGCCCGAATCCAGGATTTTTCCTGTTCGGAATCAATGCTGAACGACATTCCTGTTTCGTGAGAAACAGCAGTTGCCAGGATAACAGGCACATCGGGGTATTTTCGTTTTATCTTATAACACAAAATGAAACCGCTGTCATCGCTTTCCATCATGAGATCAAATATTGCCAGATTGGGTTTAAATTTTGTTATAACAGATTCAGCCTCAGCCTGGCTCTCTACTGCTACAGTCTTATAACCTGCCTTCTCAAGATTGAATACTGTCTGAAAAAGGTAATCCGGATCATCGTCAGCAACAAGTATTGTTATATCACTCTTCTTCATCTTTCCACAAATTACTAAAAATTCTTTATCTCAAGCAGTTAATATGATAAATATGATTGTTTATATATTATTAACGGTATGCGGTTTGGGGTATGCGGTATGCGGGATTTCTTAACCGCTAGCCGCAGGCCGCGCACCGCAAACCTATTCTTTCCTCCTTGGCAACACAATCTTAAAGCTTGTTCCTGTAGGGCCTTTAGCAGGGTTATCGTTCGAGTCGGCAGTTATATGACCTTTATGCATTTTTACAATGCCATAAGCAGTGGCCAGGCCAAGTCCTGTACCCTTACCAATGCTTTTCGTCGTAAAGAACGGTTCGAATATCTTAGCCCTGTCTTCTTCCTTTATACCTGTGCCTGTGTCGCTTATAACAATTATTACATCACTTAACGTGTCTTCCATTTTAATATTTACTGTTCCTCCTGACGGCATAGCATCAAAAGCATTTTTGATCAGATTTGTAAGCACCTGCATCATCTGCTCCTGATCGAGCATTGCCTCGGGATTAGTAGTCCTGTCGTCGATATTGATCTTGACCTTTGAAGGAATAATCAGGCTTTCAAGGCTATGATCAACAAGATCCTTAATACTTATTACCTGATGATTCACCTGGTTCTTTCGAGCAAAATTTAATAATCCTGCAACTATCTTCTTGCATCTCCCTGCCTGATCAACAATCAGTTTAAGATCTTCTTTAACAGGATCTCCTTCATTTGCCTCTTCAAGCAGTATATTACTGTACATAATAACCACACCAAGGGGATTATTAAGTTCATGAGCAATACCAGCTGAAAGCTGTCCCATGTGCGCCAGTTTCTCTGATTGTTTCAGAGCCTGTTTCATCGATGAAAGCTTCTCATTGGATAATGCCAGGTCTTTTACAGACTTATGAAGCTTTTCAATTGTATAAGGGAGGCACATTTCAACTTCAGCCAAACCCTTTTTAATTGCAATGGCATGTTCAACGCAGCTTTCATAGCCACATGCTCCACAATCCAGCTGATCTTTTTTTGTCTTTTTGCCCATCTTAACAAGAATATCATTCACATCATCCTCGTTAAGAGTCTCAATCCCATGATCATCAGGCTTATGCTTTATAGACAGATCGAGGTCAGCGAACTCATCAAACGACTTTTGCCAGCTCTCAGAATCCATATGCTGCATTTTACTGTTAGCATAGGAACTTACGAGCGATCTCCTGTTATACTGCTTTCCGTTTTTTGATAATCCCGGCCCCATGATACATCCCTCACAGCACAGCAATTCCATATGCTGGTTCTGTATCAGACCTGCTTCAAACTCCTTAAGAGCTCCCTGAAAGTCAATTCTGCCTTCAGCGGCTATGATATTTCCTGTAATAGCATTATCGCTTATTTTGGCAGTCTGAAGTAATCCTCTGGCAACGGGGAAAATAGCCCCCCTTCCACCCAGTGGCTGATCAAAGTCCACAGCAGTAGTTGTCTCAGCTGTGATACCTTTATCGGAGAGAATTTCTCTCAATTCTGTAAAGGTTATTGCCTCATCAATTTCAGTGCTTTCGGCTTTCTTCGCTATGCATGGACCAATAAATACAATTTTTGTTTCTTTACCATACTTTTGACGCATAACCCTGCTCATTGCCACCATCGGAGATACGATTGGAGCAAGATTATCCACCAACGCAGGGTGATAGAATTTTATATAATTAACAATTGAGGGGCAATCTGATGATATATAATAGTTTTTCTCTTCCGATACAAGCTTCTTATACCTGTCAGCTACAAGATCGGCTCCAAATGAGACTTCTGCAACAAATTCAAAACCAAGAGCTTTAATCATTCCAGTAAGGATATGATGATCGGGAATATCCGAAAACTCAGCAGGGAAGCTGGGTGCAACAATTGCGGCAACTTTAGGATCACTTTCCAGAAGCTTAATAACCCTGTCGGTTGTATTTAGAAATACCTTTGCACCCTGGCTGCATACCTTTGTGCAGTTCCCGCAGGCAATGCAACGCTCATCAATTACCTCAGCCTGACCTCCTACAATCCGGATTGCTTTTGCAGGACATTCCCTCACACATGTATAGCATGTCCGGCAAAGCTCTTTAATGGTGTATACCAACATAGTGAAAAGTTAAAAGTCAAAAGTCAAAAGTCATAAGCTAAAACATCCTGAAATTAAGCCAGTTGCAAGATATGCAAATTACCTGATATCATTAACGATGAAAGTTTATGCCTGTTATTAATCACAATAAAACATTTCTTTTCTCAAAATGAGTAAAGAATATCTTTTTATCTGAGATATTAGCATTCTCTTTTAAAAGCTTCTCATATAAATTGATAAGCGAAGGAGATTTACATGGGAGACTGATAGCCTCAGTATCGTCTGACTGATAAACCAGTTTTGACCTGTTCCTGATCTCATCCTTTGAGGTACTGAAAGGCAGTCCGGCTCCATGAACGCATCCGCCCTGACATGTCATAACTTCAATCAGATCATACTTCTTGCCGGCTGACAAAGAAGCTCTTAGTTTTTCGAGCCCCGTAAGACCATCTATTACAGCTATCCTGACTTCATTATCACCAATTAAAACAGACATTTCCCTGAATACTCCTGCTGATCTCAATTTTTTAAAAATCTGTTTATCAGGCTCTTTCTTCATCTTCTGATAATGATAAGTCCGTATGACTCCTTCAGCCATGCCTCCTGATACCTCTGCCAATATTGAGGCAGAGCTTCTGCCTGACATAGGTTCATCTGCAGGTTCATGATCAATATTAGAAGTATCAATGCCATACAGTCTGATAAGTCTTGCCAGTTCCCTTATAGTCAGAACTGAATCCACATCGCTGATGCCTTTTCGCATCATCCCATCGCGACGAGCCTCAAATTTCATTGCCATACATGGAGTGGCAGATACGGAGAATATTTCTTCAGGTTTAACATTGAGCTGATCGGCAACCAGAGTTTTAATCAGTGCACCTGTAATCTGCTGCGGTGATTTTACCGTTGAAAGCTGAGGAATAAGCGAAGGAATAAACTGTTCTGCAAACTTTACCCAGGCAGGACAGGCAGAAATATATAAAGGGATTTCTGATTTCATTTCAATTCTCTCGGAGAGCTGATCAGCTATTTCCGATATGCAAACATCCGTACCTAATCCTGTTTTGTACACTTTATCAAAACCAATTTTCCGGAGGATAGTATTCAGTATCTTATCAAATTCCTTTGTATATCTCATTCCCAGTTCTTCGGCAATTCCATAAACCACCATCGAAGAATACTGAATTACTTTAACTATTTCTGGCTTATTAAGATATTCCTGAACTTCCGTTATATTATGTTTTTCATGAAGTGCTCCTGTGGGGCAGACCAATACACACTGTCCGCAATGAATACAACTTGAAAAGTTAAAATCCCTGTCCATAGCAGCACCTACGTGTGTCTCCCTTCCTTTGTTAATAAAATCGAGAGATGTNGCAGTTATTANCTCCTCACAGACTCTTACACACCTGCCACANAGAATACATTTNGAAAGTTCCCTGATAATTGCAGGACTAGACTGGTCGAGACGGGGTTTTATTTTTCTTCCGCGTATCCGCCTTTCTCTTATATTCAATTCTTCAGAAAGGCGCTGCAGTTCACAATTCAGATTCCTGTCGCAGTACAGACAATCGTCGGGGTGGTTCGACAGCAGCAATTCAACTATCGTCTTTCGGGCTGTGATAACCCGCGGCGAGTGAGTNCTGATTTTCATCCATTCCTCAACCGGCTGNGAGCAGGCCGTTACCAGACGGTCGCGACCTTCTACTTCAACAACGCACATNCGACAGGCACCNGTTGGAGTAAACTCCTTCATCCGGCAAAGTGTCGGTATNATAATTCCATTGCGATTAAGTGCGGAAAGAATTGTTTCCCCTTTTTCGGCTTTGATTTTTTTATTATTTACCTGTATAGTAAAAAGCATAAAAGCTATTTAACATTTATTGCACTGAACTTACAAATATCGAAACAGATTCCGCAACCAATACATTTTTCCTCAACAATAAAAAATGGCTGAAGCCTTGTTCCGTAAATTGCGTTTACAGGACATTTGGCAGCACATGCCGTACAACCTGTACATTTGTCAACATCAATTGAAAATGTTCTGAGTCCTCTGCATATATTAGCCCGGCATTTCCTGTCGAAAATATGTTCTTCAAACTCATCCCTGAAATTTTTAAGAGCGCTCATAAACGGATTCGGCGCTGTCTGTCCCAATCCACATAGAGAGGTATCTTTCATTACCGATGCTATTGTTTCAAGTTGCATTACGCCTTTGAATCTCTCCAGGGTTGTTCCTGATTCTTCGTTCAATGGTTTCCTGATAACACTTTCAAGTATCTCAAGCATTCTCCCAGTACCCTCGCGGCAGGGAATACATTTTCCGCAACTTTCATTACGGATAAATTCCATATAATATCTTACGAGGTCAACCATGCAGGTATTCTCATCAATTATCACAAAACCACCGGCACCCATACCTATACCTTTTTCCCGAAGTGCTTCGTAATCAATTTTAATATCGAGGTTTTCAGCAGTTATAAAAGAACCCGAAGCTCCTCCGAGCTGAATTGCCTTAAACTCTCTTCCTTCTCTGATGCCGTCGGCAATGTCTTCAAGAATCGTCCTGATTGATGTTCCCATTTCGATCTCCACAACACCCGACATGCGACCTTTTCCGGCAACAGCAAAAACCTTGGTGCCAGGACTGTTTTCTGTACCAAGCGATCGGAACCATTCAGGACCGTTTTGCATAATCAGCGGAACATTCATAAGAGTCTCCACGTTATTTATTACAGTGGGTTTTCCGAATAAACCTGCAGTGGTCGGATAAGGAGGTTTCAGTTGTGGCATTCCACGTTTCCCTTCAAGAGTATTTATGAGGGCGGTCTCTTCACCGCAAACAAATGCCCCTGGTTCAACACGAATGTTTATTTCGAGGTTATATCCGCTTGAAAAAATATTATGTCCGAAAAGCCTGAAGTCTCTGGCTCTGTCAATAGCTTTCTGGAGTCTGTTTTTTGCATGTTCAGAACCCGATCGCATAAAAATGATGGCATTAGAGGCACCTATTGCATAAGCTGCAATTGCAATACCTTCAACTAACCTGTGAGGATCACTCTCCAGAATGGTTCTGTCAGTGAATGCTCCAGGGTCACTTTCTTTCGCATTGCATATCAGGTATCTGGCATTTGAAGTTGTATTCAGTGCATGCTTCCATTTTAATCCCGTAATATATCCGCCTCCGCTTCTGCCTCTCAGACCGCTTCGTTCAATAATATCGCACACCTCCTCAAAAGTGTAATGTCTGATTGCTTTTATATATGCACGATATCCCCCCCTGGCAATATATTCTTCAATGCTCTCAGGATCGTAACAGCCACAGTTGTTAAGAATAACTCTTTTCTGGTTAGCAAAGAAAGGTAACTCATCCATAAAAGGTATCCCCGGCCATAATTCAAATCCCCGCGTACCTGTCTGTCCTGCCAGGTCATCTTCATTAATATCGTTATGAAAAACACCATTTAAAAGTGGTTCTACTTTCTCCTCTGTTATATTCCTGAAGAAAAGCTTATTTTTCCCTGGAATCTGAATACAAACCAGTGGTTCAAAGGTTGCAGGTCCGGTACATCCAACTCTTACTAATCCTGCTGATGGTTCATTTTCCGTAATGTATGATTCGATGGCTGAACACGTCTTTTCGGAACCGGCTATCAGACTACTGGTGCCGGAAGAGACAAAAATTACAGGTCTATCCGTTTTTTCCCTTCTCACCTGCTGCAACACTTTCTCAGTTTCCGGGGATAGTGTATCGGACTCAAAAGTCAGAACTTTATCAATGAGAAATGTTTTTAAATCTTCCATCGGGAATTTTAACATCAATTAGTCGTTTTCAATGACGTACTTTAGTCTTTTAATCAGTTCCGGCAACTGCTCAGCTTTTATATGGATCTGATATTGACCGTTAATGTTTATGACTGGACCATTACAGCATCCGCCCATACANGATACAATCTCATAGCTGAAATTACCATCCCTTGTTGTCTGTCCTGCAGCAATTCCGGTTTCTTCCTTTATTTTATTGATTATCGACTGCGATCCGTTGAGGAAACAAGAAGTTCCATGACAAATACTAATCTGAATTTTTCCTGCGGGTATGAACCTGAACCTGTCATAGAATGTAGCAAGTCCATAAATCTTTGTTGTACTCAGTCCCAGNAAACTACCTGTCTTTACAATAGCTTCTTCTGAGAGATACCCGAGGTCATCCTGTATCTCCTGAAGCAAAGGAATAAGATCTTCCCTTTTTCCCTGCTTGTATTTTTTCAGAATTGTATCAAGATCAGTACTCATTCTGCCGGCATAAAGTATAGAATAATATTACAAAGATAATTGATTTTATTGTTAACAAATAAACATTGTTATTTTATTAACAATAAACAAATAAAAATAAGCATAAAGATCACTTTCTATAATACTCTAACTATTAATATGTTATCTAATTATATAAAGTGTATGGAATCAGAATCATCGCATTTTATAATAATGCTCTACCAATTATTTCCGCTTAACAATGAATTTCCGGAAAAAAGTCTGTTTATGACAGCTCAGAAATAATTATTACTTTTGACATTGTGTTTATTTATAAACAGTAAAAAATGGCCCACAGAATCGAGATGCAGATCTGTTTAGGAAGTTCATGTTTTTCACGAGGGAACAAAGATGTTGTAATGTTCATAAGAGAGTATCTCAGGAAAAATCATCTTGACGATAAAGTAATTTTCAAAGGAGCCAGATGCATGGGTCATTGCAGTAATGGACCAAATCTGAATATAAATGGAGTGACTCTTGAGGGAGTAACAATTTCTAAAATTGAAAGCATTCTTGAAAAAGAATTTGCCGGAATAGTATAGGGAAAGTTTGGAGTGAGCTAAAGTTTGGAGTGACTAAAGTT